>JAEEGL014961950.1_pt1 | contig 96306 bp, 140 predicted proteins | sample 9134231 | NCBI WGS metagenome assembly JAEEGL01 (sample SAMN16246548, study PRJNA631951) | gut metagenome | biome: gut microbiome; feature: rumen; material: fiber-attached | host: Bos | place: Iran: Karaj | collected 2018-10 | reverse complement strand
CGTCACCATGAAGCAGAAAAGCAAGAAACTGTGGGCTGTACAGAGAAAATTGGTTAAACTATAAAGAATGTTAAAAGTTGGGTGATTATTTGGTCATTCCAACTTTTTTTCGTATATTTGCAACATGAAAAAGGTTTGGAATAAACAAAGCGAAAAGGACATCTTCAACGAACACGTTGATTGGACTTCAACCTACTATGCCGTTATTATGAAGGATTTAACGGAGAAGGTTATTGCCTCATATGCCGATGAATGCCATGATGGTAGCATTAATACCCATTATGATTTTGTAGGTGAGGACAGTGATGATGCGGTAGATTTAGATGAAATCTTACTGTGGAGAGAAATTGAAGACCCATATAAGAAATAACTATGTGTTGGAGAGCATTTAAAGCAGAAAAGAAAGTAGCACAGAAGGACTTCAACGTCTACAAGGTGCTAATGACAAAGGAAAAAGATAGTATACTTATCTCGCCTTTTAGATATTTCCCATATTGTCTAGGTAAAGAATATAAGGCAGAAATACATATGGAGGAGGCTATATTCCCTTACGAAAAAGACACCATCGATGAAGGTCTACATTGCTATAGTGAGGAGTGTATGGTAAAAAATGTTTATAAGTCTATAGCAGTAGGTAATTCTTATGGGCAAACACTAGAATGCTATGCTAATGAACTTTATCGTTTAGGTTCTTCTCCAGTAGTGGTAAAATGCACAATACCAAAAGGTACTGCATATTATGAGAACGGCAATGGAGAAATCGTTACTGAGAAATATACTCTGGATAAAATAGTTCATCCATCTACAGAATTGGATAAATTTAAAAACTTAGAAGAAAGATATGAATAACATCTTTGGATTACTTATTAGCGGTCTGCTAATCGGCTTAATATTGTTCTTCGCATCAACAGTACCAGCAGACAAGAGTGAACACTATTTACCCAAAACGAAAGAAAATAAGAAAGATGACAATGATGAAGACTTCAACATTGCCATAAGTTAAAAAAATATCAGATATGAGTAACTTGATTGACTTATTCCATGAGTGGCTAAAAGAAAGAAAATATCCAGAGGATATTAAAACACTCATTCAACTTAAACGTGACAGAATTCGTCACCATAAGAAAAAGTTAAAGCGCATCAACAAATGCTTGAATGGCAAACATCCTTTGGGTAGCACAAGACACGCTGCTAAGACACATAAGTATATGATTAACAAACTACTAAGAGAAATTGACGGAATTAAGAATCATTACGAAAATAATAATCAAAATTTAAAGTAATATGGCAAAGACTAATTTTTCAAAAGGTGACTGTGTAAAGGGTAAGAAATGGAGTGGTGCTGAAATCAAGGGTGTCTATGAATACACCTATGACGATGGCTCACACTGTGTTCTTGAAGTAGCCAACGGCAAACGTTTCAATATCAAACAGAAAGACCTTGAATTGGCTAGCGAGGATGAAGCCAAGGAGATTAAGAAACTCCAGAAAGAGAAGCATCTTAAGCTTCACGATAAGGCTGATTCAATGTCAGTGGTGAAAGACCTTGTTAAGGACGAAGAGGAAACTAAGGAGGAACTCGACATTGCTCTCGCTGGAGACGAGACAGAGGAACTTGCTGAAACAGAATCCCTCGATGTTGAAGGTACTGAACTCGATTAGGCTATGGCAAAATTAACATTCGCTAACGTGTTGGATAAACCCTTCACAGTCTATGATGTGTCACGAGGTGGTGCTATCGCCAAATATGAGGACGTAAGACTACAGAAACGTAGAATACATAGTATGCCAAACGATACTTGGTCAGAAGAGTATTACCTAGATAGAGGATGCCTTATGGCCTTCGATACTAGCGAGGTGAATAAATCTACAGCTGGACTCAATGAACATGGCAATATCCATATTAGTTGGGGACACGCAGTATTCCTCGATAAGAAAGAGGCACAAGACTTTGCTCTCAAGATTGTGAATACCAAACACGAAAACTCTGTTAAGAAAATAATGTCAATTTAAATAATATGGAAGAAGCTATTCAGAAATTAAAAGACCTTATCCAATTTGGTTGGGATTTTGTTGACAGTGAAGCCGCTGACATCTATGAAAAGAGAATTAATGAGGTTATTGGTATCTTGGAAAAGGGGTGAATAATGGTTCACCCTTTTTGTTTTTTTAACATTCCTCATTTGCTTTTTACATATCTTTTATATATCTTTGCCATATGGTAAATACTGCAAAACATATACGGCTAGCAGAAATCGCCAATGACGAGACATTGGACAAGCTCTTGGATGCATATAAGGAAGCAAAGAAATCGCATGATATAAGCAAGATATTGGGCTTTAAATCGTTTGTTACACGAATGGTTGAGGCTCAAAATGAAAGAGTCTTATATGCAGATGGTGAATATCATAAACAGTGGACTACAGTAGATGATTTTACTCTTAATGTGCTATGTAATAAGAACAACTGGCCAAAGCTAGTAAGGAGCGCACTTGATTATATAATCTTCATGGTGAATATAAATAACATGGGTACTGGCCCATTTGGATATAACAGAAAAGAACATTTAAACAGAACACTATAATGAATAAGAAAGCATTAAAAGAATTACAAGACACTTTGGATATATCAGCCAACGAACTTCTACACATGACATGTGAGGATGAGGTACAACTGTGGGCTAGTGTATTCCAAGATGTTAGAACCAAACTAATCCCTAAAGCTTTGAAAGAGGTAGAAGGTAATGAGAAAGTGGCAGATTATCTCAACAGACTAAGTGACATCATTAAGCTCTTTATGGTACAATTGTTCGGTGCTGCCACTTATGAAAATATGCCTAAGATAAGTAGAAAGTCAGCAGAGATTGTAAAGTTTCACGCTGATAAACTAAGAAAACTGACAGATGAATGTATTGGTTAAAGACTTCAAGTTCTTTCCATTCGCCACAAATAAGGATGGAAGCAAGATATTCTGTAGACTATCCTACAAGAAGAAAACAGTCCTTAAGGGATTCTATGACTACGAGAGAGATAGATTTATCATCAAAGACTACGTTAAACAGAATTTCCCACAAGGAGCTGGAAAACCAACCATTAAACGAATCCTAAGATTTTATTTAGCATTAGACTATGACTGGGAACTTTAAACTACGCACAGTTGAAAATACCATAGATACACAAGGCAAATGGATTATCCATGAAAAGAATATTGATAGGGAAAAAAAGAGATTCCATCATATGAAGAGTTATAATAGACTCACAAAAGACAAACCATTGGAAGAAAACCTATCATTCTTTAAGGATGAAAGTTATGACTATTGCGGTTTCTATGAACACGATATTATCAGACCGTTAAACATTGAGGAATATTTCATATTGGAGTATTTCTTGAGAAGACTTGGTAGAAGATATAATAAGAAACAAGATAAATTAATAAAAGTATTATGAATACAGATTTAAGCATGGAAGTATTCGATTTCCTAGAGGAAATCGATGATATGGTGGACGATTTCGTTGATAAAATAGAAGTTGACCCAATAAGGCTGACTGCCAATACCTATATCACTGGCATCAGACGTTCTTCATTCTCCTACATTGATATGGAATTCCATGTCAAGGAAGTAAGAACCATCAAACTCCCAGACATAAATAAGAAAATCACAGATGATGGTGGACTGTATATGTTGGAACCAGATGGGGAAATGTGGATGCACGTTGAACTCTTCGCGGAAGGTATAATCAAGGGAGTCCTCAATAAACTGAGAGAGAACTTCAAGACCATGAAAACCTTCCATGTGGTAGAACTGAGATATAAGGATAAGAATGGCATAAAATCATACTACCAAACTGTCCTCTACCAAAATAAGAAGGTGGCTTGCAAAGAAATACTTAAACTCAAGAAAAAATACGATGACGTTAAATGGAAATTCCAAGAATATAACGCTGTCGAAAACGATAATGACGATGAACTATCCTTTAAAGCCGTACATGAACCAACAGACTATGAAATAGCCGTTGCAGCAGCCGAATAAACTATGATTAAGGACTTTATAACCCAAGACCAATATGAACGCACCATAAGGCTTCTAGGGTGCGTTAAAAGAGACTATGGTATAGAGACATACTTGCTCATGAAAGGTATTCTCACAGTGGGAATAATGACTGAACACTATCAGAAGTTATATCCACATCTTGAGAAATGGATTTCATATGAAGCCCTACTAAATAGGAATGAAAGAATGGTACACTATAAGTATCCAACGTCAAATATCATAAACATGAATGGCCTAAATGAAGGAGGGTCATTCTTTGGCGTTAAGTGCTGCATAGTAAAACATGAACCATTCACACATGTCATAGATGCAGCAGATGAATATTGGAGAAAAGAAATAGAATCACATGATGATTACTTTTAACATAGGTTAACTCGTAGAATTTGCTTTCTACGAGTTTTTTTTATATATTTGCTCAAAGTATATAGTGTATGAGAAATTTAATTAATCTAGGAAGAATATTAGTATCACGTGAGGGAAATCCAATCTTAATTGAAAAAGATGCCACAGACGGAACAAAGGTCTGGTGGGATAAATCGCCACAACTCCTTAAAAACAGATTCCCAATACAACTTGTGGAAGATTCAGACGGAGATATGTGGATTACACTATTATCCAATATAGATTTCGATAATGCAGAATTCAAAAATATAATCAGATTTATACTTCGTGATGGATATGAGTTTGATTTTACTAAGGACTTGATTAATGCAACAAAGCCTTGCAGATTCATGGTGGGAGACCTTATAAGAAATCCATCAATCAAAGAATATAAATATATCCAGAAAACGCTTAAAAATCACGGATATATATTCAATAAAAAAACAAATGAATTCCAAAAAATAGACTAATATGGGACTATTCTATACCGTCAAATATGACTTCGATTTTGAAATAGATAAACCAAACCCATATATAAGAAGAATAAAAATGGGAGAGGAATACTATCTCGTTAAAATACTCTTGGGGGATGGGGACGATTATCCAATAGCAACAATAAAAAAGATAATCGTAATGAATTTCCCAAATGCAACCACATCATTGTCAAAAGTAAAATACGTGACAATAGTAAATGAAGAAATGGATTTGGAAGGATGCCTTGAAGTGTTTACATATGGAGTGCCAACAGTGGGACAAACACTAAACGTTATCAGACTGACAACCAATATCGCACTATGCAAAGATAAAATGGCCGTATCAGAGTTTGTCAAATTTAGCGCAAGTAAATTGATAGCAAGATTTACTAACCTAGGAGACCTTACAGATAAGGAAAGCCATTTCAGACAAAAAGCATTCTCACTATATAAACAAGCAATGACTTTAGTGAAAAAATTATGAAAGTAAAAATAGTACAAAACGGAGAATATATATTCGCTGTTAAAGAAGAAAATATCTGTAAAGAGAAAAAACTCTTCTATAACTTAGTATCATTGACTTCTGGAGGAGAGGGAACAGTAACTTGTGTACCAGTCGAATCTAGAAAAACATTCGCAAAATTCTTGTTCGGATTGAGAAATAAAACACCATTACCATCACAAATGCTAGATAACGACATCATAAGAAAACCAACATTAGAAGAATACCTCTTCATATCAGCAATGTGCAAACAAGATGGAATAGTCTATAATAAAAAGAAAGATGAAGCCAAGGAATATATAAAATTTACATATGAAATTAGTCAAGAGAATTGATAGGTTCTTTAACCCAAAGAAATACTACGATGATAGAATAACAAAACCCATCAAACAACTACAACGTGGGGATATGGTCTATATTCTCCTACTACCTAAAGAAGGAAAAGAAGAAGACTATACACGAGTTACATATAGAAACTTTAACTATATAGCACAACATATCATACTCTATCATGGCAAAATAGTAAACATGGGCGATTGCGTTAAAAAAAATAAAGTGTTATTGGAAGTGGCTCTAGGGGAACTAGACAATGACTATGCATCACTCTATGTAAACGACTTTAAAATATGTAAGAAAAATATCATACCATCACAAGGCTGGAATGGAATCTATTACATTTCAACAAATAAAAAAGATATTGCAGATAAACTCAACTTCCTTAATGCATGGGTCGAAACCAATTTTAAAGAATGGGAACAACATTGCTTCGAAATGGAAGGAAATAAAATCAGCTATTGGTTCTCAGAATCACCAACAAAAAAATTGATGCAAGACCTAAAATCATTTAGAAAAAAACTGTCAAACGTTAAATATGAACTGAAACTCTTATAAAATAATAATAATATGTACCAATTAATTACCAAAAAAACAAAATTCAAAGGACTATACCTCTACTATGCTAAGTATACAAACGATAACATAGCATGGGGAAATACATATTGGTTCTCACCAACAATAAAACGAATATATATACGACTACAACAAAAAGGATACGTCTCAGATAGCACTAAGGAATATGTCGTGCTAGTAGCAGAAGGATGCCACGTGGTGTTCCCAAAAGACGATATACCAAAAGAAGGAACATTCTCAATACTCATTGGCAAAGATGCAATCATCAGCACATCAAAACAAGAAATAGCACGATTCCTTAAGAACAAAATCTTTGAGGGAATGAGATTGAAAGAATGGAGCTATGAAGCAAATAATACGTTCGCAAGAAGACATAATCAATATAAAAAATGTATAGAAGCATTAAAGAAACTGAAATAGAAAACGTAACAGAATATAAAAGAGAATTCTTTAAGGAACTAAAAAAAAGAAAAATCTTTGGAAAATTCTGCCTAGCCGTAGCAGAAGCATTCGCCCCTACGCATACGACAGATGTCTTCGGTGAGAGAATATACAAGAAACATCCACACGATGACGCAGAATACTATATAGCACATTCAACAAGAATAGATGCTCCATTCCTCAACGCAGTGAAAAAAGACTGGAAAATCGGCTCAAATATATTAATACAACCATGACTAGACAAACATTATATAGAGAACTAAAAGAAAATAAACTCTTCTCAAGATTCTGCATGGTCATCGCATCTTCATTCTATCTAGATGACCAACCTAGAATGAAGAAAGAACAATATCTTGCAATGGTAATGGATGGTACACTGAATCCGAAGATGATTAATAAAATAGTTAGAGATTGGGAAAATAATCCCTATGCACCTAAACTACCAAAAATACAACAATAAACATGACAAAAAGAGAACTATTTAAAATACTGAAACAAGAAAGATTGTTTTCAATATTCTGCGCATACATAGCAGCAGCATATGAGTCAAGAATACAGACACCACAAGGTTTCAAACCTTTATTCCAAAACCCAAGAACAAATCTAGAATATATACTGAGCGCAATGGTAAAAAAAGAGGACTCACTAAGGGCAGAAATGAATAACATTAGACAAAATTGGAAATGTATTAGTAAACCCAAAATTATATACGGAGGGAAAAAAATATGAAATACCCATCATACTTAAGAGAATGTGAAATAAGACAAACAATACACCTCTTTAAAGCAATAAGAAAAAGAGACGGTATTGAGGCAGCAGACCTATTCAAACGAATATCACTCACTGCCGCATATGGAGAACTCTACCTAGGGAAAATCTCATATAGCTCATTCCTAGATGAAGTCTCAAGATTCTTCAATCTCAATTATAGTAAATTCATGGAATTCTGGGACCTTAGACATGAAGCCTACTTGCCTAAAACATATAGAGTATATAATACAAACGAAAAAATAATTGTCAACGGAACAATGACAGAACTAGAAACAGAAATCATTAAACAACTAAAAGGAAACCCAAATTTAATCAACCCAAGAAGAAAAGAAGATTATAACAAAATCATAGAAAATTATGACACAAATAGAAATCAATAAACTACTCACAATCACCAAGAATATCTCCAATATACAAACACTACTAGGAGACCTCTTGATGCCAATTTCTGCCATGATACAAAAATATGGCTGCACACAACAACAAGCAGTCAATATGAAACTGAAAGCAGAAGAATACCTAACCAAATACGGATGCATGACACTAGACTCCTCAGTTAAAGCAATACAAAAAGTAGCAAGAAATACTGAGGACACAATAACAACAACATACGAAACAAGAGATAAGAAACCAAGAATCATACAACAAAAAATATTCGAACCAATATCAACACAAGTACCATAAGAAAATGAATGAGAAACATAAAAGAATAATTAAAGTGGTTAAACAACATAACCTCTATGCAACATATAGAGGCATGCTAAACTTCTACCTAAACGAATACGATAGAAACGGATGCATACTGCGTACACCAACAACTAAAAAACTATTCAATTCCATCAGCTTCGAAAGAATGGATATACTACTACAACTCCTAAGAGACTGGAAACTCATACGACCAAGAACAGAGAAACAAATAGAAAACTTTAAGAAATTCTATCTCTATAAAACAAAATGTAATCTACTAAAATGAATGTATATAATAAACAACAACTCTATAAAACACTCAAGGCTTATAACCTATTCGCTTTCTTTAAACTCTACGCAATCAGAGAAACAATAGGATTCTACGGAAGAGGATTTCAACAATGGGAACTAGATAACGTAATCAATAACCATATCTTAATACGCTATCAAGGAAGAACTACTAAGTATATTATCAATGACCTAAAGAAAAGACAAAGAGCATTCATGAAATTCTGTAATGCTAATGTGATTAAATATATTCAAATCCCAAGAAAAAATATATATGACTAAACAAGAAATATTTAAATACTTTAAAGAAAAACATCTGTTCCATTACTTTAGAGCATTCACAAATATGGAAGCATACTTTACGGTGGAGATTGGAAATCCAGACTTCTTTTCAAAATATAGAATAGGATTCAGAAAAGATTGCATAGATATGGAACAACTAATAAAAGATAAATCAGACCTTAAAAGAATAGAAAAAGGAATATCAGAACTATTCCTAAAAAGAAGTATACACGTATGCGGAGTTAGAACATGGGGATTGTCACTGTATTATAAAGACTATCACCGCGCTACATAAATGTTAACTTCTACCAAAAATTTTCGTAGAAACAATTCGTAAGTGCTTGATAATCAGATGGTTTATTTTTGATATTTTTAAGAAAAAATTTGGTAGTTTCTATACGTATTTACGGTGCATTTATACCAAAAATTTTCGTTGAAATTTTGTAGAGACATCTAGGATGAAAAAAAGGGGTAAAAATAGGTGTATTTCTATTCATTTTTGGTTGATTTTTGGAAAATAAACAGTTGTGTGTGTATTCCAGTGAAAATTTTTGAAACTGGTCAACAACTACTTGTTAATTCTCCTTAAATAATTTGCAATTTAGGAATTTTTTATATATATTTGCATAAATGTTAAAAGCGATAAATAATGTCAAAGAAAATTATTGTACCTTTATTAAACATAAGGTGGCAGCTTCATGATTTGTTTCATGAATACTTAGATGAGCAGTATGAGCTTGAGAAGACTCATCGTTATTATGGTGGTAGTGATGAATATGACTACATGGATGACGATGAGGTAAGATGGCTTATGCAGCAAGGCTATGTATTTCCAGGTATAAATGGTGACGATGGATGTTATTATGATGACGATGATGAAGACGAGGATGTTATCTGGCCAGTTGTGAAGAAGGGCAAAAAGAAAGATAAGACAGCTTACGAGCAATTTTGGGAGGCCGAAGAGAAGAAGGCGAAGCAGAAGCATCGTAAGAGGGGTAAGAAGAATGCTCGTATCATTGACATCAACACTCCTTACAGTGGTCACGAAGAGAATCCCACTGAATGTGGTTATGATGACCTTGACAGTGATGGAATCAATGATGGTAAGTTAATATATTACTATCCAAATTATAGGAACAAGGAAGACAGATTGGAGTTTAACACCTTGAAGGAGTTTGATGATTTCTGTGCTGATTATGGTTACACTGTGCCTCCTTATATAGGTGAGCAGATTGCTTATCGTAGGGTCAGTCATGTATGTTTGAATCCTACAGTGAGGGAGTATGGTATGTTTGAGATAATGGCCGAAGAGTCATATGCGGATATGATGTATGAAGCAGTAGATGTAGAAGATTTATAATATATGGCGAATTTAAGTAAGGATTTAAAGAGTATATTCAACAAGTATTTGGAGAGGAAGGAAAGGGAGAAGTATCAGCCTAAGAAGGAGAGTTATTTCCAACCAACGTTGTTTAGTGGTGGTGGAGAGTTCAAGGGTGTTATTTACTTCTATGAATGGTCTGATGTTTCTAGGACTCCAAAGTCATTCTACAGTCTTGAGAAGTTTGAGGATTTCCTTGAGTCATGTAATATATACTTGGTTGGATACCAACGTGAGATATTGAAGAACATGCGCAATCCTTATGTGGCTTGCAAGAGGGGCACAAAGGAGCTTATAATCAAGGTGACTTACGAAGCTCTTAAGGGAGCGTTGAATGCTGAGAACAGTTTCAATCCGATGGCGATGCCACAGAAAGAGCCTTATCAAGTGGCAGTTACTAGGCCACCAATGAAGTTCGAGCCAGAGAACAGGTATCCAGAAATGGGTGAGTTCAATGAATGGTTAGGATAGAATGGACTTAAATAAGTACAAGACGGTTTTATAGATAAAGAAAAGGATGGGTATTGCTACTCATCCTTTTTTATTATATTAATGTCTTTAACATTATCTTTTCCGTAAGATTGGAGTAGAAGCTTCCAGATTCTTGGCACCTCCTTCTCCTTAATCATCTTAGCACTATGTTTATTGGTAGTGGTTAATGGTTTACCATAGATGTCGATTCTTCTAAGGTAAGTATTTTTCCTACCGTTTAATGTGAATTCAAGTATTACCTTATCCATAATATAGACTTAAAAAAGTACATCAAGGGGCGTTATTTAAAAGTATGAAGATGGCTTAAATGGAACGCTGTTACCCCTTGAGTACTTTATATATATTTAGACTTAAAAAAGTACAACCATTAAGGTGCAGCGACATCAGCTACCCCTATGCCGTTATACGCTGCTACGAACTCGTTATCATTAGCCACGTAGATTGGAGCAGCTGGAGCTTCTAGTGCGTCCCATTCACCTACAGCAGCTTCTTCTCCTGCTAGCCATCCACCGCCTATAGGTGCTCCAACGGCCTCCTCACATTTATCTTCGTCACTGTATCCATCATAGATGTCCATGTTCTCTAGTTCTGGATAATCCTTTGTAAAGTGGAACTTAATGAATTCGAAGTCAGAGTCAGCGAAGAAACCCATATCTCTATACATGGCCTCCCTCACGTTCTCTGTGAATTCTAGTGTGCCATTTGCGCCATCCATCGATTTAATATACTTTGTCGGTTGGTCTGGCTGTTTGATTCTAAAATATGCCATAATATTATTGTTAAGTTATTATATTAGTTACCTTACCCCTATAGACTTAATTAAGTACAAATGATGCACAACGTCTATGGGGGCAATGCAAATATATAAAAAATATTTGTAATATCCAAATAACTTAACTAATATTTGGATTAATTAGACTTAAATAAGTACAACGGCAACGTTATTGCCATTGAATACCAATGGTCTACACACCTCCTCACTTTTGCTGTGAGGAGGCATATATAGCTTTAATCATCTTTACCGTTTGTAATAGTGACTTCACTTCATTGGTTGAGAGGATATACGCAGAGCAGAAGGGGTCTGTGGTCGTTGATATGCGAGGATTAGCCTCCCAATGTACAAGGACACCACCAATACCTTTTTCCTCCGTCTGCACGGATTTAACCCACATACCACCAAGTTTTACTGCATGGTGTTTAAATTCGATTGTGTCTGTTACGACCTTATCACCGAAACACGATTTGATTTCGGATATAAGTTCGTCCACAAGTTTTAGTCTTAGGGGAGTTGGTTTATACAACTGCACCCTAAGATTCGTAAGTTCTTGATTAGTCATTTAAGAAATAAATCCAATTTAAGTCAATGATGTTACGACCAGCACCTTGAAGATGCAAATCTTCTTGAAACGCATCGAGAGTATCCCAAATGAGGGAATCACCTTCGGCTAATGCCGTTTCGCTTAACTCTCTATCTCTAAGAGTGTCAAGCCATTCTTTGTCATACTGAGCCTTTGGCAATGCCACAACTCTTACTTTTGTCTTAATGTCCATATCTCTTTGATTGATTTTTTTTGTAAATGTACGAAATATATTTGGAATAGCCAAATTATTATAGATTTATTTTTATTTTATTTTTTCCCTTATATTATATTAATAATGTACGCGCATATAGGGTTTTGTAAAGAAAGTGGAAAAATTTTATTTTAGATTGAAAATAATTTGGATTTTTCTTGGCTAGTTTAATGGAATTTCGTACATTTGCATTGCAAATAAAAATTCAAGGTAATATGGCTAAGATAACTGACATAGTTGAGATTTATCAAACAAAGGTTGATTCGCTTTTGTTCAAGCGTTACGATTTCATCAAGGACAAGTCTCTTATCAAGAAGGAGAACTATGCCAAGGTATATGGATTCGAGGGTTCTATGAGGGAAGAGGGCACAAGTGCCAAACTTGAAGCTATCTTTACCGTATTCAACTGCAATCACCCAATTGGATTTAGAGGACATTCTTTGTCCGTGAGTGATGTGGTATCTCTTAATGGTGAGTATTATTTTTGCGATTCATTTGGTTTTAAAAAGATTGAGTTTTAATTATGAAGTTTACAATTGACGGAAGAGAGTATGAGGACTATGAACTCAGCAATGAGCAGATAGTTCGTTTGCTTGAAGGTAAATATTTGGAAATGGACGATACCCATGTAGATTCAGAGAAAAAAGAATTTCTCATGAAAAAGGTATATGAGCGTTTCAAGTATAATCTTTGTCCTAAGAGTGGTGAGGACAATAACGATGTCTTTGCTCATTTCTTTAGCAATTACGTTAATAGATGTCCTAATGACTTTAAGAAGGCTGCAAGTGTCATGGGTCGTGAGCATCGTTACTTACAAAACGAAATGTTTAAGGTATGTATGGCCTATATCAAGGTACTGAAAGAAGCCTATAAGGAAAAGCAGTATGATGGCCGAAACGAATATGCGGTTAAGACTGCAAATATGATTTTGAGTTTCTTAGATGCAGAGAAGTGGCCGTATTAAGTTAACAAGTGTTAATGTATGAAAGTTTTCTTCGAATTTTTTTGGTAGATTCAAAAAGATTTCGTACATTTGCACTACGAAAACAAAAAATCATTTATTCACAATTAAAAATTAATAGGAGATTAGATTATGAGCGCAATGATTGAAGAGAGAAATGGTGTTGCATCTTTTGCAGAGGTTGGACTGAGAGAGCGTGCATGGCATGGCCTTGGCCAAGTGGTCAATGAGCCAATGTTCGTGAAGGATGCCTTAAAGTTGTGTCATGCTGACTACAACGTGGGTTTGCAGCCGATTTGTGCCCTCACTGACGAGATTCGCAATGCCATCGAGAATGGTGAGTTTATCAACGCAAGTATGCTGAAAAACCTCATCGTTGAGAATACAATGGCCACAGTGAGACTCGACCACAACGAGAGTCTTGGCATCGTGAGTGACAAGTACGGCATCGTGCAGAATGAGGATGCTTTCAAGTTTGTGGATATGGTGTGCAGTGGCAAGTTTGCCGAACGCGACAATACACCATGTATCGAGACTTGTGGTGTTCTTGGAAAGGGAGAGAGGGTTTTCGTAACCGCGAAATTCCCCAAGCCAATCGTCTTGGATGCAAAACGCGATGACTTGATTGATATGTATGTGGTATTCACCACATCGCATGATGGCACTGGTGCGGTTAAGTGCGTGGTTACACCCATTCGCGTGGTGTGCAACAACACTCTGAATTGGGCACTGAAAGACAATATCGGACGTATTTCGTTCCGTCACTCTTCAAAGGTGATGTCTCGTCTCGATTTGCTGAATGCTGAGAATGCTGAGTGGGCATACAAGACTCTTAACTTGGCTGAGTTATATGCCAATGGCATGAAGGAGAGTTTTGACCATCTTCGCAACATCAAGTTGGCCGAGCGCGACCTTGATAACATCATCGCCCAAGTGGTGCTTTCTGATGATGCTGCAAAGGAGTTTATGCAGACTCGCAACATCGAGAGTGACCTCATTAAGACTCGTGGACGCAACATCTTCTTGGGAGTCAAGGAATGTCTCGAAAACGGCATTGGCCAAGAGGGTCAAGAGAGGGGCACTGCAATGTGGCTGATGAATGGTCTCACAAGCTACTATCAGAATGAAGCAAGTGAGCGCAGCGCAGAGATTAAATTCGACTCGCTGATGGATGGCAACATCTATAAGAAGGTGCAGAAGGCTTACGACCTTTGTGTTGCAGCCTAATAAGAAATTTAGGGGGAGATTGAAAAATTTCTCCCTTTTTTCTTGGCCAATTCAATTTAATTTCGTACATTTACATCAACAAAGGAGATATGAATATGAAGAAGAGAAAACCAAGATTGAACTACGGAATGGGTTGCATGATGCCCTACCGCTACGTGAAGGTTAAAATCGTGTCAGTTGAGAAGATTGGTGTGGACACCTACGATGTGGGTTATGCCTACGCGAAAGAGGACTACTATCACGATGTCTACGGAGACGAGGTTTTCCACCAAGAGACAAGGTGTTCCTCTAAGCCTTATAAGGTTGGTAAAAAGTATGTATGGCCAATGTGTATTGATATAGATTGAGTATGAGTAAGAAGTATCGCATAAGAGTCTACATTCCCACCATCGAGGTGGGAATGGTCTTGGATGAAGCTATAAAGGCTGATGCCTTTGAGGTGGCGAACAAATACCAAGGCATGAATGGTATTATAACCATCTATGATGGCTTTTGCAGTGGTGACGTGCTGAGAGTTATCATTTCATGTGGTGTGCGTTATTTCCCATTGGATAACTATGGGGATTTCGTTATCACTTGTCCTAATTGTGGGAATAGGATTGACGATGATATGATTCTGCTCGAATATGATGAAAACGTGCTGAGTGGCTACAATATCAATTGTGAGCGCGAGGATTGCGGTTGTCAGATGGCTGATGTGGAATTTAAATTAGATTGATAATATGATTGGTGGGGTTGCTACATTTATTGGAATGTGTTGTGTATGGGGATTGTTTATGTACCTCTTATGCAAATTTTGGGATTGACTATGGTTCTAATAATTGCTACATTGGTGATATTTGGTGGTTGTGTATTATATATAATAAGGTGTAATCAATAAGGTTGCACCTTTTTTTGTCAATATTTCCGAAAATTTTATTATAAATTGAAAATATTCTAAGAATTTTCTTGGTAGATTCGATTTTTTTTCGTACATTTGCATTGTAAAACAAAGGAGATTAAGATATGATAGGTTACGGAAAAGCAAAACGAGAGTTAGGTATTTCATACCTTGGCAATGTGGCACAAAGCATGAAGATGCGTTTGTCAGTCGAGAATGGTACAATGACATATTGCGTGTACCTTGCACCTTGGACTATGAGTGGCCACAACACTTGTCCTAAAGGTCAGCATTGCCATAAGTTTTGTCTCAATGGAAGTGGACAAAACAAGTGTGACGAACTTGCGCGTGGTGTGGAGGGTTCTAAGATTAATCGCTCACGCATCAAGAAAACCAAGTTATTCTATGAGAATAGAGGTTTGTTCATGGAATTGCTTACGCATGAGATTGAGAGCAAACGAAAGAAGGCCGAGAGGTTGGGTTATGGGTTTAGTGTCCGTTTGAATGGCACAAGTGACCTTTCACCCCTTGCGTTTAAAGACCCCAAAAGTGGCAAGAACATCTTAGACCTCTTTTCAGATGTGCAGTTTTATGATTACACAAAGGTCTACAATCGCACAAACCTCATGGAGAAGTATGCCAACTATGACATTACTTTCTCTTACGATGGTTACAATTGGGATGAATGCGAAAAGTTCTTACAGAACGATGGCAAGGTAGCCGTAGTGTTCTATTCAGAGAGTGGAAAGTTACCCAAGAAGTTCAGAGGGTACGATGTAGTGGACGCAAATAGCTACGATATGCGTTACTTAGACCCCAAACGTTCAATTATGGGGTTGCACTATCACAAGACCGCCCACGATTACAGAAACGGCCATTTCGAAGTGCCTAATACACCATTCGTAATAAATCTTGACAAAGAAGAAGATGTGGAATGGGGTTTCTAATAACCCCACCACATTTTTTTACGATTTTTTTTGGTAGATTCAAAATAATTTCGTACATTTACATTGTAATTAAAAAGAATAGTGATATGGCAAAATTGACAAGAAACGGAGTTGTCGGTATGGAACTGACACGTGAAGAGGTAATAGAGGTTGGGTTTGCGGTGGCTGCAATCATTCGCAAGGCTCAATGTCGTGAAGTGAATTGTGACATCATTGACGCATTAAGCAATGTCAGCGAAGCACTTGATAGGATTGATGGTGAGATTACGGACATCTTAGAAGAGGGGGATTGAAATATGCGTGACAAGGTAATAGAGACCACATATTATATACTATTGTTATTGTGTGTGATTTGTGGTACATGGGCGATATATTGCATGAAATGTTAAAAACGAAAATTTTTCGTGATTTTGTTTGGTCATGTCACGGAAATTTCGTACATTTGCAACGTAATAAAACAAAAGGAGATTAGAGTATGGATAGATTAGAAAGAATTAAGGCTGCAAGAGCAGCTATGGATGCTGCGGCACTCGCAGAGGAAGAGAAAAAGAACAACAAAATTGCGCACTACACCAACGCAATCAAGGCTCTGAGTGGCCGTTTGGCCGAAATGATGAAAGTGGCTGACTGCATGGTTGAAAACCGCATGAGTTTTGGTGGTACGTGGTACTCTTATGGAATGGCGCACGGAGATATTTTTGAAACCAACGGCATTAAGCATGGTATTGGTTTCGTCTTCGACTACAAGCGCGGATGGGGAGATAAGAACAATCGCACCGCCGTAGTTGGCATAGGAATCGAGGGTGGCGGTTGTTGCGGCAATGACATCGTGATAGACCGCTATGGGTTGATAATCAAGAACCCATTAGACCATGTAATTGGTTGTTGGACTAAGGAAAATGCCTACTTTGATTTTTGCAGTAAGGCAAATGAGTTCCTCAAAGGGTTTGACGAGTTCGAGAAGAAATTCTACGACTATGTAGATAATCTTGCGTGGTAATTTAACATAATTTAAGGTGGGATTTTTTGGAATCTCACCTTTTTTCTATATCTTTGCCAAAGTAGTAATTAATAAACGATTTATATAAAATGGTAGAAAACGAAAGTAAAATTTGGGAAAAGCATTTAGGCAAAAAGATTGGTACGGAGAAACTTTCGATAGAGGGTTTTAAGAATCAGATACCATTTGAGATTTACGATGGTTATGCCTATTGTGAGGATTACAAAGGCCATAGGTATGAAATGACCTATCCGCAGTTAAAGGCCATTAGGGAGAGTGAAGAAATGGCCACCGCAGTAATTAACTACATCAACGAAATCAGTGATAAGAAAATAGAATCCGTTGACGAGATTAGTGTTATACACGTTCTTATTGCTTTCAATACATTGTATCGTGATGGTGTTGAGATTAAACCTAAGAAATAATATAGATTGATAGTATTATGAATAAGTATAAGATACAATATAATTTCAATGCGTCTATTGTTGTTGAGGTAGATGGCAAAGACGAGGGTGATGCACTCGAAAAGGGTAGAAACATTGCCGAGGAAGCAGATATTAAGCAATTCACATTGTGTGGTGAGAGAGAAGCGCAGATATTGCAAAGGGGTGATTAGTTTTTTATTGTTTTATAGTTAGTTGTTCCATTTGGGGTTAATGATTTAAGGTCATTGACCCCTTTTTTGTGAATAAAAGTTAAAAAGCCAGTGTTTTACCAAAAAATTACCTCAAAAATTTGGTCAATTCAAATTAATTTCGTACATTTGCACCAAGAAAAGGAGATTAATAATATGGTAGAATCAAAATTAAGGGTTGAAGTTTTAGAAACTCGCAACAAAAACCTTATGGGGGATGAAAATCCTTTCTATGGTAATACCCTTGTCAAAAAGGTGGTGGAAGAGAGTTTGATGCACGATTTCGACAAACGTAAGAACATTGCCCCATGTGGTATCATTGCCACAATTAAGATTGGCGAATGTGTGTTTGATATTCGTATCAACAGATACTATTTCGAGCATGAAAGTGAAAATAGTTATGTGGCTTTCTTCCAAGTAGAGGAAAAGGTGTATGAGGTTTGGGTTGAGTTGGATGGCCCACACATCATTAACATAACACTCTCTGAGTGGCTGCATTGTGGTTACTTTGAAGATGGTGACGATGCAGATAACGTTTACAAAAACAAGGATTTCACAACAATAGAGACATTATTATAAGATTATGTAGAAAGAAATTGTTAACAGGTGTTAAAAACCACATTTGTGGAAAAAAAACTTCAAAAAAATTTGGTCAATTCAAAAAAGTTTAGTACATTTACATCACAAAAGAAATAACATTAGTATTAACATTTAAAAATAGGAGATTAAAAACATGAAGAAAGAGACAATGACAAAGAACAGTTTGGACACACGTGTACGTGCAATCGGTGAGAGTGGTAAGGGTAAGGGTATGCCTAATTGGTTCAACCTCCCACAGAACAAGGACAAGCGTCTGCTTCACATCGACATCTGCAAGAAGTTGGTGGAGTTGAGCAATGCCAACGGCAACTACCCCATAACCTACCTTGTCTACTTTGCGGTAGGTAAGAACGCACATCGTCTGCCAACGTTCCTTGGTGGTTACGACACCATCAACGAGAAGAAGGCTACGACTATCTTCTCTTGGCTGAAACTCTTCGCCAAGTACAACAAGAACGACAAGTTGTTCCGCAATCCTAACGTGGCACACGCACTTTGTCGCTTCTACGACAAGTTCAGCACCAAGACCAAGGATTTCAAGGCTGCAATGGAGCAGACCGCACCGAATCCAAAGGTTGATGTGAAGAACTCTAAGGCCATCGTAGAGGGTCTTGGCATCGCCAAGCAGCCAAAGGTAGACGTGACCGAAATGGAGGTCGCAGTAGCTGCCGCAGAGGTTGCAGCAGAGTAAGGCTGTAAGTATCTAATATATAAGGTGTGTGGGAGTAAAATCCCACCACCTTTGAAAAAAAAGTTTGGATTTTTCTTGGCTATTTCAATTTAATTTCGTACATTTACATCGTTAAACAAAACGATTGATTATGAATACTTACGAAACAGAGTTAGGCTACATCGTGCGTGAGACCCTTGGCGGTCTCGAAGTGAGTGAGAACGACAGAGTAATCTGCACCTTAAGCGGTAAGTCTCTTGACAACTATCGCGTTAACGAGTGGGATATTGACGATGATTTGCTTGAAGCAGACATCAAGGAACAAGTCGAGGTGGAAGAGTTTATTGCATACCAAGAGGACTACTGCCGTTAACAAGAGTTAAAAACTGAAAATTTCTATTAAAAAATTTGGTATATTCGAAAAGATTTAGTACATTTGCATTGTAAAACAGAAACAACATTAATAACACATTAAAAAAAGTAAAAGCAAAATGAGTGGACAGAAAAGGCTGAACAAGGCCGTAAAAAACAACCGAGTGGTAGCACTCCCATCCAAGAAGATTGAACGTCCTATCCTTGACCGAGAGGGCAATCAGATGCTCGATAAGGATGGTGTCGTGCAGACCGAGACCGTGCAGCTCTACAAAATCAAGAAGATGAAGTAGAAGTATCAGTCAAGCGCAAGGGGCAAAGGGAGCAGTTAGGTCAGGAGATAGTCCGCACCTCTCCCACCCCCATTTTCAAAAATCATTAGTAACCCTTTAAAGTTTAGATTAGCATGGAGAGACCTCCGCCCTAATGGGCAATTATAGAACTCATTATTACTTTATTATACTAAATAAAAACTATTATGGGCGCGATGCCGATTTCAAGCCGTTCGCCACGATGCCGCCACCACTATGATAGTGTGATAGGCCGCTTACTTGGGCAACTTGGCTTTCTTTACGCGCCAACACCTTCAAGTTCGCCACCCCCATCAAAATGGGATAACGTGCGCACAATTCTATCGCCAAAGTAGAGAGGATGGTTTAGCGAGGGTGTATTTTTTTTACAAAACGGCCTTTTAGCAAGTTGAGGTGGAATGAGTGTGCATAGTTTCATTTCTAAGGTGCTACTCCCACATATTTGAGTGGATGAAAGCGGTTGGGTTTGAACCCCTTGAGGCCGACTTATGCTCGTTTTGCGTTGTGGTAACGCTCTTTGTTTTCCATAATTGAATTGTTAGGTTTTTAGTTAGCTGAATGGGGTGACGTTGTGAAACGTTATCCCATTTGTATTTTTTAACAGAATTTTTTTGGTAGATTTGATTTTTTTTCGTACATTTGCAGTACGAATTAAAATGGTTGTTTATGAAAAAGTTAGTTATTGTTTTTATATTGGCTTTAATAACATCTGTTAGTTATGCCAATGAGAAGAAGTTTGTTACCCATGTAACATTAACAACGTATAATGCAGTTGCAAGTCAGTGTGATAGCACTCCATTGATTACTGCTGATGGCACAAAGATTGACTTGAAGAAACTCAAAAAGGGAAAGATTAAGTATTGTGCCGTGAGTAGGGATTTGCTTTGGTGCATTCCTTTGGGTAGTGTAGTTCACATTGAAGGACATGGCTATTATGAGGTGAGAGACACAATGAATGAGAGGTTTGACCATTATATAGACATATTGCAGCATACGTCTCAAAAGAATTTCAAAAAAAGTAAAGTTAGGGTAGAAGTTATTAAGAAGTCAAAAAAAGTTTGATTTTTATTTGGCCAATTCAGAATAATTTCGTACATTTACACCAAGAAATCAGATTAGTAGTAACAATTAAAATTAGTTTAACATGAAAAGAATTTCGAGTATGGGCAGTTATTATCGGATTGAAACATTCGATTTGACTGAGGAACAACATGACCTTGCCGTTGAAATGATAAGGAATGGCAAAAAAGAAAGTGGTATGTCTTCTCTCCAAGAGACCGATAAGGAAATGGCAAACGTGTGGATTGCTGATGCTCATTCAGAGGGTAACGAAGAATATGCAGAGTTCTTGCGTGAAGCACTTGCAGTAGATGCAGACCTTTACACCTTTAAGGAGGATTGGCAAGAGATTGGTGAAGTGGCAGTTTACGATTGTATTGTAGGGAAGTAAGTGTTAAAAGTGTTAAAAAGTTTGGTGGTGTGAATGAAATTTCGTACATTTACACCATCAAACAAAAATAAGGAGATTAATATGGAAAAGAAATTAAACGCAGTTGAGTACGCAATCAAGGTGACATCATTCCGCAAGTTAGTGCGTGATATTTGTCGCAAAAAGGGCATCGAATATCCATCTGACGAGAAAATCGCTGAGTGGATTGAGCAAGGCTACGGCATGGAGAATGTCGATGATTTCTTCAAGGATTATACCGAGAAAGAGGGCATCTTCCGTGAGCCTATCGCAGATTTCATCAAAGAACTGCGCAAGCATGGCATCAAGGAGAGTGATGATTTCATCAAAGATTGGGTTTCAAAGAATGGTTACAACGTTGACAAGTTTGTCAATGAGTCCATTATTAATGGCTATGAGCCGATTGAACGTTTGGCACTCTTGGCCACATTGGAACTCGCTGACGAGGATTTGGTGAACTTGTGGAACTATTTCGTTGAGGAAAGTGCCAAGTATGGCGAGGATTCTTATATCTACGACTTGCGCAACGAGACGGATATAAATTTCATCATCAACAACTTTCCAAAGGACATCAAGGCTGAGATAACGCGCATCAACACGGATTTCAATCTGCATGGAAAGACATTGCGCTTCATTCAGTGGCACAATCTTAACGATGGTAAGGTATATGCCAAAGAGGACATCAAGGGCATTATATTGGCCTATTGGAGCGACATTTTCGAGCGCATTATGCTCTATCCCTCATTGTATAACACTCTTCATCTAAGCGAAAAGGAGTACTTTGAGGACATCATTTGGCCTATCTTCGTGAAAGAACTTGGCTATACAATGAACTACAATAGCGGTGAGGTAAAGCGCATCAACAAGTAAATATGTGGTTTGGTTTGTTTATACTTGGGTGTCTTTTCTATCTTGGGTATGAGATATGGAAAGACCCCAATTTCCAAGAAAAATTGAAGAATTTGGAAGAATAATTTTGAATTATCAATATTTATTTATATCTTTGCAAATATGAAAGAAATTGTATCATCTATTAATATAGGTTTTGGTAATTGTGTGTTTCTTAACAGAAAGCCACAGACCATTGAGGGCATCATTAGTGGTAAGATTAATGACCCTAAGATAGTCGTGCTCCCAATTAGACCTAAATCAATCAAGGTTGAGACCTTAGATGATTTGCATGATAAGTTATCATTGTTATATGACGATGGTAAGGACGTTGAGGGTACAATAACTTGGCGCAAGTCTGCTGATGGTCAGCACTTTGTGTTCAGTAAGTTCGAATAAGTTTTTAATGAAATTAAACAATGTAATATTCACACCTCCAATGTCCGTGAAGGATGGCTTGGAGGTTTTTTTTGTCTATATGGGGTTGTGGTGCAGCGGTAGACACGGCAGACTTAAAATCTGCTGCCCATCTGGGCTCGTTGGGTTCGAATCCCACCTTCCCTACTATCTTATTTAATCTCCTTTTTGAGGTGGAAATGTTAAAATTCTAACATTTTCCACCTTTTTTCTTTGTCAATTGAAAATAATTTCGTACATTTGCAAAAAAAAGGAGATAAAGTTATGAGAGATTACCAAGAAAGAATTTATGATGCACTCGTCACCAAGAAGCCTTGGGGTGGTAGCAATGTGGTCGTTAAGACAGATAATAACGTCACAGAGGTGTTGTATTACGGCAATAAGATTGCAGAGGTTGACCATAAGGCCAAGACTGCAACACTTGACAACTGCGGCTATAATAACGCATCCACAACCGCACGTATCAATGCGGTTAAGGAGTTCTGCAAGGATTATCATTACACATATTAAATAAAGGGGATTATGGATAAGATTAGAATCAGACAGAATTATGAGAATTATGAGAGGGTACAGAAAGCCTTTAGGGATTTCATTCATGCCCTTGTATGGGAATCTATGGACATCGATGCTGGTGTTCATGAGGACGAAGTAAACGAGCATATTGAGCGATATTGCCGAAACAATGGAGACCAAATGATTTCGCTTACCAATGATAGTGTAACGAAGTTCATCAAGTCGCTTGAATCTCGTTATGAGGTACACCTTTATGAGTGCGATGAGGAAGGAAACATAATAGAGGAAACTGCAAAGCACATTGACACTGATAACCTCAAATTGGCCTTGCAGAAAGCAGCAGAGTTCTATCGCTATCATGGTGACAAGCACCCCACTGTGAACATATTTGACAACGAAATAGGCCAATATATTGCTGAGTGGGATTGAAATAAAATAGATTTATCTTATATTTATATAAGAGATTAATCTTCCGAAGAGAATAGAGGGACTCTTTGGATTTTCAAGGAAAAAAACCTTTTTAAATTGATTGGTTTCAGCATTGGGGAGTGCTGAAACTTTTTTTTTGAAAATTTTTCTGTTTTTTCTTGGTCATATCAAAAAAGTTTCGTACATTTACATCGTTAAACAAATAAAACGATACGAATATGAGTAATAGCAAAGTTAGAAAGCAGATTGAGGCACAAGCAGCCAAGACCAAGGTGTTAGAGGCATATAAGAAAAAGGCTGATTTCATCTTGAACTATCAAGTGTGCAAAGCATATTTCAAGGATAGCGCATTGTCTATCATGGCCATCGTTGAGAAGATTCTTAAGGCCAAGTATAATCTTCCTTGGCAAGAGAAAATTATCCGTAAGGCTCTCATGGAGAACAGAGGTAAGAGCAATCCGACTATTGCAATCCCTCAGTTCAAGTATGAGAAGAACACTCACGATATTATCGCTGAGTTCGTCTATCGCAACTTTGACAAGATTGTTGCAGACCGCAAGGCGAATGGTGAGTACCCCTTACGTTTCAATGACATTATAGAGAAATACTCATAATTCATAGTCGTAATCTTTTTGTTTTGGGTGGATGAGATTCAATGCTCATCCACCTTTTCATTTGTTAAAAAAGGTTAATAGACCAGATATTTTTACGAAAATTTTTGGTAGATTCAAATAAATTTCGTACATTTGCACCGAGAAAAGGAGATAAGAATATGGAATTAACAGAAATCAAATCAATTGTCACGAACAACTATTCAAAGCCGTATCGTGTACACGTTATTAATGGTGGCTCTAAGGTTGTTCGCCTTTGGCAGACAGAAGATGGCCGTGTTGCCATTATGACAAAGGGTAGAAAGAAGTATGGCCATGAGTTATCATTATGGTATGACCATTATGACGAATGGACGGATTTAAGGCTCGTTGAGCACAAGGAGTTTGACTACTACAAGCGGTTCGTTAAACGCGCCACAGATGCCTTGGAAATGCTTAATGAGAGTGGTTTATGGACTGACATCAAAGAGACCATTGAACATTTCTTCTCACTGACAGAAGCAGAGCAGAGAGAACTTGTGAATGATATTATCACAGACTCTTATGAGAAGTTCTATAAGCAGACGTGGGAGGGCGGTAAGTATGCTTGGGTACATTGTCACCAAGTATTCTGTACCTTTACTAATAAGGTGTGTTGGAAGTCTATTGCTTGGCGCAGATGGGAGCGCGAGGAAATGAGCAGACGTGTTGCTGAGTGCATCAAGAATGGTGGTGAGTTCTCAAGACGTTGGGAAAATGGCTACGACAATACCGTTGAGATTGCAAATCGTGATGGTGAGAAACTTGCATGGTATAGCGAGGAATATAGAAATTGCGGCAATGGCCATTATTACCTTATGTTTGACGCAACTCATGCAATTTTTTACGAGGATGATTAAAAAAATCCTCGTTTTTCCTTGGCCAATTCAATTTAATTTCGTACATTTACATCGAACAAAACAATAAACGATTATGGAATATCAAATGAAAAAACTTGGGAACAATTTCCCTTCAAATGCTGAGTTGGTACAGATGTACAAGACTATCATGTCTTACATCAAGGGCGAGGGAAACATCTTCGCAATGACAGAAAGATGTAGGCAGTACTACACTTGGGGAGCCAATTCCTTTAGGTATATTGTCTCAACTGACGGATGCTACGGCATTCAGTTCAAGGTGAGTGGAATGCTCCATCGTGGACGAGTAAGAATTTATTACAACATCGGAAGTGACTACTTTGATGTGGAATTGCTTCGCGCAATAAAAGATGAATTGGTTTGGGGTTGTGACGATATTGATTTCACACAACTGCACAACATCCTTCATCAGCACATCGAGAGAACAGACGATGAAGAGGTATAGAAAATAAAGGTGGGTCAAAACATCACCAAGTTTCTGCGCAGATTGGTGATGGTGGCGCATGACAGAAATGGCTACATAAGTCCTAGACTTGCACTAAGCAGCACGAAATTTCCGCATCGTAAGATGTGGCTGACGATAATCCGTCCTGAACGATAGTTTCTTAGTGCGCCATCTTTCCCACACTTTTTAAGATATTGGCAAGGCTGCGTTGAAAGATGGGATTGGGTAGCCATCGCAAAGAGAGGATAAGGATTGCCTTCGTAAGAGAAATCAAACCCCTTATAGTCTTGCCTACGTTATCATCATTCAAATCTCCTTTCGGACTCCATCCGTTAACAAGTGTTAAACTTAGACGGATGGGGTCTTTTTTTCACTAAAAAATTTGGTAGATTCGATTTTTTTTCGTACATTTACATTACAAAAGAGATAAATTAAAAGGAGATAAGATTATGAGTGTAAGAAGCGGACACAAGACAAGCAGAAACCCAATGACAACTTACAGAGGGTTCTGCATCATTCAAGTCATTGAGATTGACTACGAACGTAGTATTTTTGACCCATCACGTTTCTCTAATTGGCCAAAGCGGAAAGAAGTGCATTATGATTTCTGCAAAGAGGGTGATGAAAAGAAACCATCAAAGCACTATGGCTCATGGGCGGCTAATGTGAAAGAGTGCAAGGAATGTATCGACAATTTTATCAACGATGATTCCATCTATTTCACCGCAGAGGAACGCAAGAAGTATGTGAGTGACCCAAACCACAAGTGTGATTGGAGATATGGGTATGATTCCCTTATGAAGATTATGAGGGAACACCAAAAGGCTGATAAGAGAATGAAGATTCTGTTGGAAGATAGGCTTACAGACGCAAATTTCCATTCAGCTTGTTCATTCCTTGCTAAAGGTGACTATGAGGGATTTGAGAATTTTGTGGCTGACGATTGCAAATTCAATGAGAAGTTTGAGGTCTATACGCACACAAAGAGAATGCGCATCAAAGACCCACAGAGATTAGAAGCGCACATTAAGAGTGCCATTGAGGAATATTTCAAGGCGCATAAAATGGACGTTGGAGATACATCTGTCGAAGTGAAATACTGTGAAGTATGGTAACGGAGAAGTTATAAGTTGTGTGAATATGTTTGTTAAGGGGGGGAAGAATTTTTTCCCCTTTTTTCTTGGTCAATTCAAAATAATTTCGTACATTTACATCACAAGAAACAAATAAAGGGAATAAGATTATGACATATTCATTAATAATAGTAAGACGTCAGTCAGACCCAACTTATATCAATGACATTAAGAAATGGGATGAAGTGTTGGACTATCTTCGGAATAAGTTAGACCAATGGACTATTGGTGTCCACATCTACAAGTGGAGTAGTAATAGCAAGTGTCTTGGCTATAAATACGCCACTATGGGCAATCTGTGTAATGTCGTGTCGAACGGAACAGACAAAGTTTTATTATAAATTAAAAAGATTATGAGAAGAATTGCAATTATCAACCATTATTCACATGAGTTAATGGTTGAAGACATCAACGAGAAAGAACTTGAAGCCAAGTATGGCGGTGATGAACAGAAGTATATTGACGATAATTATACCTTTGAGGGTGATTATTCGTGGGATTGGATTACTGATGCTCAGTATTTCAAGGAGGGTGAGAGTGACCCAATTGAGATTGATTTCGATGAAATAGGTGATATTTAATAAACGTTAAATCTGAGTTGATTTTTTGGTCAATTCAGATTTTTTTCGTACATTTGCATTGTAAAACAAATAAAGGAGATTAGATTATGATGTTCAACAACAAATTCAATTCAGACGGAACTATTCACTTTGATGTGAATGAGTGGGTGAACACAGACCCAGATGAAGGTCAGTTCTGCCGTAAGATTAGCGACACGGAGTTTGAGTATATCCAAATCAAGGATATGAGTGGCAAACCTCATAGCAAGAAATTGCTTGAAGTTCTTAACGATAAGACTACCATCAAGGATTGGTATCAAGACGAGATTGACGTTAATGACTACGATTCCGACCAAATAGGTAGTTATATTTCTGCTTATGGCGGTGACGAGTTCTTAGGTGATTCAGAGGGGGCAGAGCGCAACCAACTGATTGTTGAGTGCATTTTTGAAACCGATATAATTTGTGGTGACTATGACTAAGAAAGTAAATATTATCTATTATGTGGACACTGACGATAACACTAAGGGGGCTATCTGCGCTATTCCGTCTGATAAGGATATGCGTAGTTGGTATGTAATTGAAAAGGTGACTTTTGCTATCGTTGAGAGTGGCATTCTCGCACAATTCAGTGGGTTCGCCTATGAGATTGCAAAGGCCGTGTTACATCATGGATTCGCAAATCTGAACGAGTATGAGTTTGGTGTAGAGGAAACAGAACTAATTGGCTAAAAAAATATGCGAATTTCCTTGGTCAATTCAAGGAAATTTCGTACATTTACAAAAAAAAGGAGATAAGAGTATGAATAAGAAGTTTACAAGTAAGTTTTTCCTCGATACCTTTTATGAGGTGTTGGATGAATATTGGCTTGATGATGATACCTACGTGATTATCTTTCAAGACATGGTGGATGTTGATGGTGACACATATCACTTGGAAGTTGAATACCATAAGGATGAAGAAAGAATTACCTACACTCGCGTATATGAGTACGAAAACGTTGAGGCTTCGCTTTTCGTCTCTCATGTGTTCAAAAAGCAGATTGACGAATACATCTTGCAGCAAGTGGGAGTGCTCGACAAAGATAGCTTCCTTAACACACAGACCATTCAAGTGGAGTTGACATTGGGAGTACCAAAAGATATGACCGTTGGGGAGTTCCAAGAGTGGGTGAAAAACCTCACCTTTGAAACAGATGCGTCAAATGGTAGGGTGAAAGTATTGGGAATTGAAAATAAAGGCAGAAAATAGTTTGAAAAAAGTGGGTTGATTTCTTGGTCAATTCACTTTTTTTTCGTACATTTACATTGTAATAAATTAATAAGGAGATTAGAAATATGGAAGAATGGAAAACTTTATGGTGGAATACTCGATATGAGGTATCTACCTTTGGCAGAGTAAGGAATAAGAAGAGTGGTAAGGTATTAGCTACCAATCCCACCAAGTCTCATCGTAGGCCGCAAGTATGGCTTTATACGGACTATTTTGGAGAGACATTACAATATACACTTGCAAAGATTGTATATTGGACGTTCAATAACGTCTATGCTGAATCATCCATTGCACTTTCAAAGCGTGTAAAGTATCGTGATGGTAATCCTATGAACTGCAAACTCGAAAACTTATACGTATAAAAAAAGTTTGAGATTTTCTTGGTCATTCCAAAATTATTTCGTACATTTACATCGTAATAAAAACGATAAGAACATGAAACATTATGTAGTTAGTTTTTTCCCTCTGCCAAATTACACGCAGATGATAGAAGAGCAAGCAAAGGTGACACCACCAAATGCAGTATTCACCCCAAAGAATAAACGTTGAGGCTATGGAAGAGAAATATCCTTTTTACCATCCTCTATATGTACCTCCAAAGAGGACAATGAAAGAGGTTAAGAGTGATTTCAATAAGCATTTGCAGAAACATTCACTATCAAAGACAAAGAGAAAATGAACAAGTATATTACAATAGGTTTAGAGAAACTAATTGCGATGTGTGTCATTGCATTTGGAGAGTGGAATGGTTGTCAGTGGGAATACTTTCCACACATTCCGAAGTGTTTCAGTGATGGCCTCGACTTTCAGAATAGTTGTGGTTGCTACGCAGACCTCCTACGTCTCACGGTCAATGAGTTTGGACGTGTAGAGATTTGGTTCGCTGATGAGGATGGCGATACGTTCTATTACGATTGGGAAGAGATTACAAAGGCCCATCCGTTCCTCTGTGTGAGCATTGCTACGCATATATTCGATATGATTGAAAACGTTAAAGAAAGTTAAAATGCGCAAATTAATTTGGTAATTTAAAAAAACAAATATATCTTTGCATTGTTGGTGAGACAGAAACAACCACTGAACTTGGAAGGTAGTACACTACGGAACTCGGAAAGTAGTAAGTGGAAAAAAGAGTAAGGTAAATGGAGAACAAATCCCTCTGAATAGTTCAAGATGTGAGGGCATTGAAAAAGACGAGAACACCACCAAGATTCTCAGCGGAGAACACCTTACTTATCAAAGATATATTTGAGTGATACCAGAGGAGAACTAGGCTCTGCCTAGACGTGGACAAATGGGCATTAAGTTCGTGCTTAATGTGCCTCTTCGGAGGCTTCGGTGATTCAAATTCACCTCACTCAACAAATTCATAAACTAATCTTTTTAATTGTTACTGATTTCTTGTCGCAAGGGTGAGGGCAAAATGGCTCTCACCCTAAAATTTTTGTGTTTTTTCTTGGTCATATCAAAATTATTTCGTACATTTGCACCAAGAAAAGGAGATATGATTATGGATAAAGAAAAATTAAACAAGATTGGTGATGTAGTCGTTGGAAGCGAGTTCTTTCAGAAATATGGCTACAAAGGCCATTGGACAAGTGGCAGCAGCACAGAAGTTTACCCAATCACGGTCAACATGGTGGACATGAGCATTGTGATTCAGTTGGGTTGTGATACATTGCGAGGTGTTAAGAAAGCACTTGACAAGTTGGTTAGAGAGATTGGTGAGGCATTGGTAAGTAAACACTATGTCTGCAAGTATGATGGTAGTTGCCCAAATGCTGCAAAAATTTATTTCAATTGATATGGCACGTAAGATAGTCAGAAAGACAAAGATATATTCTGTTGATTGGCTTCGCAATGGCTTCTGCTATCGCACTACAATGGGATGCACATGGGAAGATGTAAAAAATTGTAAGCGAACTGCCAAACTCTTGGGAGAGAAAATAGAATACGAACACTACGATACAAGAACAGATGTATATTATTGATAAAATTTAACGCGAATTGTTTGGTCAGTTCGCGTTTTTTTCGTACATTTACATACGTTATGGCATTAAAAAGATTAGAGTATTCAGATTATCAGTTGGACATTTTTGACGCAGTTGAAAATGGTGATGAAAACATCGCCATCAATGCAGTGGCAGGTAGTGGCAAAACCACAACCATTGTAGCCGCTTGTAAGCGTTTAAAAATGAATGAACGTGATGTTATATTCCTCGCGTTCAACAAGCTCATTACAGAGGAATTAAAGGTTAAATTAAAGGATTATGCAGAGGTCTCTACCTTACACGCATTTGGGTATAGCATTCTAAAGCGACTCTATAACCATAAAGAATATGGAATGCGTATCAAGGTTGATGATTGGAAGTATCAGAAGTATGTGAAAGACCATGCGCTTGAACTCTCCAATATCATAACAAAGGAAACAGACTCAGCAAAGGTGTTTGGATTTGCTTGCAATGTGGCAAAGCTATATTCTCTTGCAAGGGTTAATCTTATTAAGTATAATGATAAGGATTTATCGGAGTTGCGTAGCTTGTGTGACGAGCACAACTTTCTTACATTGTTCGATGAAGTTGAGGTGTGCAATGAGTTGCTTGCAGATGCTTATAAGATGCCAAGGGATTTGACCATAGATTTCACGGACATGGTTGTGCTACCATTATTCCATAAGGAATGTATACCAACCTACAAATACGTGTTCATTGACGAAGCACAAGACCTCAACAGAGCACAAAGAGAATTGATGCTCTGTGCCGCAAAGAATGGTAGATTTATTGCAGTAGGAGACAGAAACCAAGCCATCAATGGCTTCGCTGGTGCTGACTGCAATTCATTCGATAAGATTGCAAGCCAACCAAACACAATCGAACTACCATTGTCAGTGAACTATCGTTGTGGCACAAACATGATTGCAATGGCGCAAGAAATCGTACCTCATATAAAGGCTCACGATGGCGCAATTAAAGGTGAGATTAGCCATACCAAGCAGCTTACAAAATCTCTGTTTAGAGACAATGATATGGTCTTATGTAGAACGTCTGCACCACTTGTAGGTCTCTGCATGAAACTAATTGAGAGTGGTATCACCGCAGTTGTTAAAGGTAAGGACATTGCCCAAGACCTTAAGAATCTCATTGCAAATGCAAACACAACTGACATCAAAGAAGTGTTGGCATATCTCGAAGAAGAAAAGAAAAAGGTCGTTAGTGTGATAATGGAACAGAGAAAGTGTGACGAAGCGAGTGCAAAGAACTCAACACGTTACATCAACCTCGAAGATAGATGTAAGTGCATTGAGAATATCTGTATGTATTCACTTAGAGATACAACACAATTGAAGTCGTATATTAACAGAATCTTTTCAGATGAAAATATTGAGAATGCAGTGGTTTTGTCAACCGCACACAAGGCAAAGGGATTGGAAGCAAATAGGGTGATTATCCTATTACCCAATAAGCTACCTTTGAAATATCCGCAGCAACAGAAATGGCAAGAAGTGCAAGAATATAATTTGAAGTATGTGGCCATCACAAGGGCAAGGAAAGAACTAATATTCGTTGACTTGACAGAAGCAGAATTGTTAAAACAGAAAATAATTGATGAAAAAGTGGATTGATTTCTTGGTCAATCCATTTTTTTTTCGTACATTTACATAGAACAATTAAAATAGATTGATAAGAATATGAATAAGGTTACATTACACGGAGTTGAATACACGTTACCATGTCACGTTGTATCGTTGGGTTTGGATATGCAGTGCCACCATGTAGTGACACAGAGCACAATCCTCTCTATCAATAGCGAGAAGTTCGTCATTAAGAGTGAGGGGATTAAGATACAACTCCCCATCAATGACCTCGATGATTTCTACATCGACAACTATCAGAATCGCAAGATGCTCAGACATCAATGTGTAAGAGAGTTGGAAGAGTGGAAAGAAGCGGTCAATAAGCAATGGGAAAGCAAAGGTCTTAAAAAGCCATTCAATAATAAGGACTGATGGACTTAAATAAGTACAAATGGGGGTAGGCTAACAACCTATCCCCATTATTATATAAAAAAATAAAGGTAGATTATTCATCCACCTTTTATAACTCTATAAGTTGTTCCAATGTAATCTTTTGATACTTTCTCCCATTCCTCGATATGAAGATTGGTTTCTTGGTCTTAAGATGCTGTTCAATGGCATGACTCTTTTCGTCTTGCCCAGTGCGTCTGTTGAGCACATACGATGTGGTGCTTCCATCGAGAATCTTACCACTCGCTGTTTGTCCTAAACCAATTCTAATTACTATCATATTATAAGACTTAAAAAAGTACAAACAACTAATCTTGTGGTATGTTCAGTTTCAAACACACACTCTCTGCAATATCATCAGCATAGGGAGCGACATACTTGATTGATGTGTGATAGTGAGCAGCCAATAGGGTGCAAATGGTATCATACACTTGTTTGTACGTCTTACACGCTTTGATTCGTGAGTCGTTGCTGAATTGTTCAGCAATACGACCAATGGGGTCATTCTGTGCCATATTATTATCAATCTATAAAAAAGTGAATGGGGTCTATTTCAACCCCACCATTGCTTTCAGTTCCTTCTTGATGGTCTTGGCGGTCTCACCTCTCCATGAAGAAGCATTCGAGAGGAAGTAACGCACGATGGTGCTACCGCTATCCCATCCGTAGTTGTCATTGACAGAAGTAAGCGAAGCCATTGCATCAAGGTAAGGCTTTGCTGCGAAGTTCACCTTTGCACCCCAATCCTTGCGGATGTCGGCTGCAATCTCGTAAAGTGGTCTTGTTGTCTGTGCCATAATCTTATTAATTTATCTGTTTCTTGTGGTGTAAATGTACGAAATTCCAGTGAATTGACCAAATAAAATTGAACTTTTTTTTATATGTGTACTTAAAAAAGTACGCGCTTCCATAAAACAAAAAAGGGTGAGCATTGTGCCCACCCTCTTTAATTATTCAGCCATTGCCACTGCATAAACCTCATGTAAGAGGTTGTAGGGTGATACCTCTCTCTCACCTTGCTTGATGCTTACGATAGTATCGAGTTGCGGCAGAATGAAGTGCTGCTCATGCTCTTTGTCGATACCCATTTCAATCTGAGTACTGCTCTGAGTATTGCTCTTCTTTTTGAGCCATTTCTCGATTTCAGCTACCTCTTCATCGGTGGCCAAGACACCATCGAGATAGTAGGTGGTAGTGGTCTTGCAGCCAACTTGCTTGGCATTGCGCTGCAATTTCAAATACACCTTGCTTTCGGTGGCCTTGTCAGTCGAGAACCATTCCCCATAAACCTCGCAAGGCTTGTGCCATGTGGTCTTGAGGTTTGCTTCGGCATCATTGCCCATGCGGTCTGCGGTGTTTTCGAGAGATGTGGCATAGTCAGTTCCCATGACATAACCGCAATACTCTTTGGCGATAATCACGCGACCCAAGAACGGATTTCGGTTTGCACCTCTGCCCTTGTTCATGGAGCTATCGGCTGATTTGTTTACAACTATGGTGCTTGCTGCACCCTTAACGAACTCTGCGGCAATAATTGCCATGATTTCAATCTTCTCCATATTTTTGTGGATTTAGATAGTTAATAAACAATGTTGTTTCAATCTCTAAAAGAACGCTCGCAAACGTCATTGTTTCCGTTTGACGATGCAAAGGTACGAAATTATTTCCATACTACCAAACAATTTCTTCTTTTTTTTATATAAAAAAGCGGCACAAACCAAAAAAAAGTGATTTTTTCCATTGCCAACACAAAAATTGTAATCTCGGAGATAGCAAAATGGCCACTTTTTGCACCCTAAATTGCACCCTAATAAATCACCTAATTTGCAGCCATGATTAACCGCCAAAATACTCCTACACATACGTACATTATATAAGGAAATACAGATAGTGACGTTTAAGGCCATTTTTAAGCCTTCTGAGACGTTTTTGTATATGGATATGATAACTTTATTATTTATCCATGCGAAAACCGCTTATAATGCCTTATATGGCTTTTCTTATTTATACGTATGAAAAACCGCAAATATAGCTGACTGAAAACCTATATTTGTAAGTGAATAAAAAATATATGGCCTATGATGTTAGATTTTGCGTTTTTAGTGTACTAATATAATAGAAACAAGAAAATTAGTGTTTTACTTAAAAAATAGGAGGTTTTTGGTATGGTAAATTGATTTAAATCAAGGAAAAGGCACTTTTTTAGCAAAAAACGAATAAAGTGCATTGTAATTCAAAAAAAAGTTGTAACTTTGCATCGTCAAACAAAAAAACAGAAGTTTAACAATAAAAAAAAGAATAGTTATGAAGAAAGATTTTATTTTCGGTGAGAATGGTTATGTAGTACGTAACGAGATTGCAGAAGCATATCGCAAAGAAATGGCTCGTTTTCAGCCCTTAGACGCTGACGAGGTGCGCGAATTGATAGTACGTGCCCATGAGGGCGATATGAAAGCACGCACAAAGGTTATTAACCACAATTTGCGCATTGTGTGGTCTATCGCTGCAAACTTTGGCGGTATGGACAATTTTATGGACATTCTGCAAAACGGCAATTATGGCCTTTGTGTGGCGGTTGATACCTTTGACGTTTCACGTGAAACAATGTTCACCACTTGGGCACTGATGATGGTGGTAAAATATATTAACATCGGTCTCACTAACGAGAGTCGCGTGGTACGTGTTCGCGCTGATTTGGTACGGAAAATTGATTACACTTCTGTTTCGGTAGATGCACCTATCGCAAACGATGAAGATGGTGAAAAAACCTTACTCGATTTCATGGCTTCGGATATGTCAGCCGACAATTTCAGCGAGGTTGAAGCCATGCGCGTAAAAATAAATTACCTCATGCGTGGTCTCAAAGATGTGGAGAAAGCCGTTATTTGCGGTCTGTTTGGCTTCGGTTGTGCTGAGGAAACAGAAAACACATTGTCAACAAAATTCGGACTGACACGTGAAAGGGTGAGACAAATCAAGTGGGAGGCCCTCGAAAAGATGGCAAAACTTGGCTAAAAAAATCTTTACAAATAGGTGGGGTGAAATTCCCCACCATTAATCACTAATAAAAAAACTTTACAATTATGAGAAAGAAAAAACTTTACAAAATCGTAGCAACAACTACCTATCGCGGCCAAGAACCAAGAAGCTATGTGGTGGAAAAAGATTTGACAAAACGTGAAGCTGAAAAATATTTACAAGAAAGGTGTTACGTCACTGTGTCAAGAACTTTTACCATAGAAGAGCAGTAAAAAATCTTTACACTTGTTTCACGTGAAACATTGTGGCAAGTATGGTGGGGACCACCCTCCCCACCTATGTCCCCTCCCCTCCGAGAGGGGATTTTTTAACGCTTTTTAACACCACACAGTTTTGTAAATAAATTCTGGAAAAAATTCTGTTCATTTCAAGGGAGGGGATGGCCCTATTTTATTTATTGATGATGTTCGAAAAAAATTCTGGAAAAAATTTTTCTTAAAAATGTCCAAGCACTTTATATTTTCTCCAAAAGTCTCTATATTTTTTCATTTCATCTTTTGTGGGCGTTCTGATGATATTTTGTGCATTTGTATGATATGGGGAGTATACGTTTTTGTTACCATATTTTCCGCTATATGCTGTAACTCTTGGGAACACTTCTGCTGATAGTATGCTCCAACATTCTAGGTGATAGATGTCTGTTTGTCCTTTTGGTATTTCAGCATGTTTATCACCTATTTTTTGTAGTTTCTGAATCCACACTGTGCTTGTGTGTCCATAGTTTACCTCAAATGCTAGGAATTCCCCAATATGTTTTTTCAGTTCTTCTATTGTTGTTATATTCATTTTTTTCCGTATGATGATTTATTAGAGCCTAGAAATATTAGTTCTCTTGTATATTGTCTATATTGGTTCATTTCTTTTTTTGTTGGGAGTCTTGTCAGCACGTCTCCATTAGGTGTTTCATCCCATGTTTTATTAAAGATGGTGATTCCTCCAGAGTGGTACATTCTAGGTGTTGGATAGATGTCTACTCCTTGAGTGACTAGTATTGTATTTTCTCCTAGAATGTCTACGAGTTTAAAAATCCATTTATAGTCTCGATTTTCTCTCAGTAAATATTTGCCGATATATTTATACAATTCTTTTTTTGGTATATATGGGTTATCCATTTTCTAATCCGAATATTCTAGCGTGTCTTATGAGGTTGTTGTATTTATTTAGTTCGTCCTTTGTGGGGATTCTGATATGTTCGAAAGCGTTAGACATATTTTCCTCATTTAGGTATCTAACTGATGGTGTTTTAAATCTTCCGAAGGCTGATTTAAGTACCACTAGGTGTGTACCAAATGTCATGAATCCTCTTGGTATTGGGTCAGTATCTTTAATTAGTTTGTTTCCGAAGTCTTTATTTGGAACTCTTGTCAATCTTTTCATATATTCCACATCTTTTTTGTTTTCGGTATAGGAATAGTGTAAGACATGTCCTATATGTTGTCTGAGGTCTCCTACTGTTTTGAGGTATGTGACTTCTTCTAATTCTCCCATATTACGTTTACGTTTCATTTTTTGATATAGATAAATTTTGGGTATCTGCCTAGAACGAACAGTGTGACTGGGCAAATCCACATTCTTGTTGTTTTTCCGTTTCCATCAGTTGATGTATAGTTTCTTCCCCAAAGGAAGTTATCTTTCCATGATGTCCATTCCTTCGGTAGTGGTTCTGCTATGAATTCGTCATAGTCCATATTCTTATATTTCTCTAGTGGGGTTCTTGAGGCAATGATATTGACGGTTACTTCATCTTTACCTTTTGCATAGAGTTCGCAGAGGTTTTCTGCTCCAGCTACCATTTCTAGGTTATTATGGTCAAAGCCCCAATGTTTGAAGTCGTAGTACCATCTTTTGATGGGTGCATCATTTTCTGCAATGAAGTGCAGTGTATATTTTCTATGTCTGAAAATAATGTTTTTAAGTAGGACTAGTATTGTATATATTTTTTTCATTTTCCGAATATTCTTATATGTCTTATTACGTTCCTATATTTGTTTAGTTCTTCTTTTGTGGGTAGTTTTGCATATGATTGTGCGTTAGACGAGCCTTCGCCTTTTATTAGGAATGGTGTTTTTTTATCTCTGTGTTTGTTATCATCCATTAGGCAGACAAAGTTATCACCATACAAGTCAGTATGTCTAATGCTGTTATTTGATGTGGCATCAACTTTTCTTGTTAGTTTAAACATCCACATAAATTTGATATTATCTTCGTCATATGGTCTTAAGAAGTTATCATTGTATTCTTTTGTATAGTCTTTATAGTAGAAGCATACAATGTATTCTCCCACGTGTTTATTAAGTTCTTCTACTGTTGTTATAAGTTGTGTCATTGTTTATTTTCTTGTTCTTTCATTTGTTCTAGTGCTTGTTGTAGATGGTAGAGTTTGGAATCTCGCCAGTTGATGAGTTCCATTTGTTCTATGAATGAGAAGTCTATGATGTCTTGTATGTTATTGAAATCATACTTATCGAGGGCATCAAGAAGTTCTTTTGTTTTCTTCTCGTCACCTTCTCTTCTAGCTGTGAGTATTTCTCCAACTATATCGATAAGTGATGCATATGGTGTTAGGAGGTTTCTAAGGTGTGCTCCTAATGATTCGAAGTTATTTGCCATAGTTTTTTTTATTTTCTCACATACAGTTGTTTATCTTTCACTAATTCTCTCCACTTGATGTCCATTTGTCCCCAGAATTCATGTCCTTGTTGGGTCTTACACCATGTAAAGGCGTAGTTAATAAAGTTTGCTACTATGCAATAGTCGAATGAATATGTACGTGGTGCTTTATTATATGTATCCAATATTTGTTCTTTGAATCCATAGACGAAGCCTAGTGGAGTGATTATTCCACCATAGATGTTTTTTGATATATTTTCCCTATATTGGATATAGCAGCTATTATCCTTAAGGAAGTTTATGAATTCTGTAATGATTATTTTTTCACTCATTATTATGTTTATATTTCTTTAGGTCGTTTCTAAAGTTTTTCCTTTGGTTATGGTCTATTTCTGAATTGATGTCATCTTTTGTAGCTTTTGCGAGTGTTGCAATTAGGTAGATGATTGTTGCGAATGTATTCCATATTGGGATATAGATTGTCAATGCCAATGCGCTTTTATCATCGGTTATTTTCTCGTTTTCTGCTACTAGTTCTTGTCTTGCTCCCCATATTGAGAGTGTATAGACAATGAACAGTGTGAATATTATTAATGCTGTTGTCATGATGATATAATTTTCTCAAATGCAAATATATTAAAAAAAGTTTAGATATGCAAATTTGGGTTAGGTTTTTTATTATTTCTTAACTATTTATGTGTATATAAATAATGTATTATGATTACCAATAGAAGGATAAGTGAGATAATTAGGGAGAGCATTGAGATGGTTTGTGAGATGGATGCTGTTGATTTCTTCAGCAACTTGAACAAGCAGAATGGTGATTTGACTGCTTGGAATCCTGCGACAAAGATGGATAGGATGCAGCCAACTAGTGCCATGAAGTCGAAGGGTACTGTGCCTACGAAGCCATTCAAGATTCATTCTCGTCTTGATTGGGCAAGGAATTATAGGGACAAGGGTATTTCTTATGAGGAATACATGGAAATGGATTTATAAAGATATTTATAGTAGATATGGGAGTTATAAGAAACATAAAGTCATCGATTGATGATAAATCGTCCATGAGTGTCAACAGCATAACGTTGTTGGCATCTGCTGTTATGGGTATAATCATTGGTCTTGTGATATGTTTTGTTCTCATATATGACGTTGTTTATGACGGAAAGGTTGACACGAACTTGACCGACATGGGTATTTTCTTGTTATGTAGTGGTGGTTACATCATGGGTAGTGGTGTTCCGAAGGCTTGGGTTGACGGTAAGATGAAGACTCGTTCTTGGGTAGAGAATGAGAAGATGCAGATTGAGGCAGAGGAAGATTTGGAGGATTTGAGGTCGGCCAGACGCAGACAGAGAAGAAAAAAAGAAGAGATAGAGGATATGGATGATTCCATTGATAATGAGGTAGTAGATGAAGATGTATGATAGTTGGTAATATAGTCAGAGAAGTTGTTGAAGAATTCATTAAGAAGGATATTATCAATGAGTATCTTGATAAAGATTATGGTACTCCGTTATACAAGTTTGCGAAAAAGAATTTTGATGATGTTGGGGTAGTTAAAAAGCAGTGGCTTGTTCATTGTGCTTGGGATGATGAATCTGCTGAAAGTATAATGAAAAATGGTTTTACCAATGGTGTATCCAAGGATAATATTAGTTGGGACAGTCTAACCGATGCAAGTACAGCAGAGAGAAGTGATAGGGGTTATGCATGGGCTTATAAGGCAGACGATATAATTAATCCAAAGGATTATGACACATTTGAATATAACAAATATGTAGGTATGGACACGTCTTTATTATTCCAAGCAAGTGGTGTTGAATATTACAATGAATTTGATGATGAAATGCAAGTAATTTTTGATAACAAATCACCTCAAAATATGATTTTAATATACAAATGGGACGGTTTGGGAAACCAGAAGAACAAGTATGCTAGTCATGAGTTTATTAGGAATAACGTTGAAGACAATGAGGAATTGTTTGGTGTTGGTAACGTTAATGGTAAGCCTTTATATGTTAACACTTTTGGGAATGTTGTTAAATGGTGTATAGATAATTTTGGGCAATATAGGAAATATCTTTTATCCAATAAGACAGTATTACATTCTTCATATTATACTGATGATTTTCAGAAAGAGTATGAAGAATATTTAGATAAAAATGGTTTTGGCGAATTACCAAGTAATGCAATAAACTTACATTCCAAATGGTATAGTGTTGAGGATAGCGAAGAAGATTACAACTATAGGGAAAAGCTTGAAAAGGAAGAGTACGAAAAGTTTTTAGCCCAACATAAAGAAGAGGCAGCAAAGGCGCAAAAAGAATACGAAATGTATTTAAGGGAAAAACATTATGACGAAATGGATGAATTACCTCCTTGGGTTACTAATCACAAAGAATATATTTTTAGAAAATATGGACTTGATAGGAGTTCATTCATAAATAATTTCAGAAAGACTCATGTCTATTATGGTCGTAAAAGGCCTGATGGAGAATATTGGAAATATTAATGTATAGATATTATGGATAAGACGGTATTAGCATTTGTAAACAAATTAGAGGGTTATAAGACAGCTATTAAGCAGTTGCATTGGGATGCGAAGAACATGTCCCAGCATGAGTTATGTGATGACATTGCTGAGAGCATTGCTGAGTTTCAAGACACCGTGTCTGAGGTTGAGCAATCCATCAGTGGCAAGTTAAAGATTAACAGTCTCAATCCTACTGAGTATAAGATTAAGGATTTGAAGTCATTTGTTGAGGATGTGTTGGATGCTACCAATACGTTTTACAAGGCCATAAAGGACAAGGGTGACACTTATGTCGGCATGGCAAGTGACTGTGAGAGTTTCTTATCAGATATGCAGAGGAAGTTATATCTTGTTAACTTCACGATGAAGGAAGACTTCAAGAGGGAGTTTAGGAAGAAGATTAATGAAGCCATGTATAAGAGGGTTGACAATCCTTCCAAGAAGAGTAGGTCAAATGTCACCACTTTAAAGACTAGGATTAAACATATCTATGATGCAATTAAGGAGCATGGATTGGATTCTAGGCTGTATCATGATGAGGCTTGGCAGGCTATAGATTTCTATCATAAGGTTATCACAGACAAGTTTGGTGGTGAAGTTGAAGTAACTACTAAGCCTTGTGCAGACCTTAGACATGCTGATAGTATTGAATCTGATGGTGGCTACTGTGATTATGACCCATATGACCATATGCCTCGTTCAAAGCAATATGCGATTGAGATTGAATTTCCAGACGGAATGAAGGTAAGTGGTTATATTAAGTGTATGGCCGCTGGAACCGTTGAAGACCCATTCAGCAGTTATGACACTTGTATGGTATTATGGCCAAAGACGAATAAGGTATTAGAAAATAGAGTAATGAGAAGCAAGTCAATTAATGAGGATGAATTCATGCGCAGATGGTTTGACAAGAATGAAGAAGACCATTTGGACAAAGCTCGTAAAGAATTATGGGACAGAGACCAAGAAGAGTTGAATCCACTTGGGTCTAATGCTAATGCTGGACGAGTTGAAGAAGGTATTAGATTAACTGAGGATGAGTTAAAGCAGCTTGTTAAGGAGGCTGCAATGAAGATATTGGAGAAGATTGAGATTGACCCAAAGAACAAGGGAAAGTTCAATGCGACCAAGGAAAGAACTGGTAAGTCAACCGAAGAGCTTACTCATTCAAAGAACAAGAAAACCAAGATGAGGGCTGTCTTTGCTCAAAATGCAGCAGACTGGAATCACAAGGGAAATAAGAAATAAACACATATAATTTAACTATGGCAAAATATTTGAAATTATTTAAGAATCATCAAGACTTCGATGATTTTACCAAAACATGCGATTATCTTCACAATAATGTAAGCGTGTGTGAGAGCAACATTCATGTCCATTATGACGAATGGCATGTTGGTGACATATTGCATGCAGACGGAAGTGTATTGCGTTGTCCAGATGCAAGCAAGAAACCAGTTGGTGTATTGGTAATTCCAGCTTCTCATACGGAAGATGGTACATACAGATTTATTGGGCTTGATTTGATGGGGCCTAGTGTGTATGACACTGCTGAAGAAAACAGACTATATCCTGGACTTGGAAGTAATTATGTTTTCCCAAAAATAGATGAAAATGGAGACCTTAACGTATGGAGTGGTGATAGTGGTGCTTATGCATCAAAGGGTAAACCAGAAGAAGACCAAGGATATACATATGATTTCTATGCTGGCAATTGGTATCATCACTATGATTCTGACCCAAAACCATATGCTCCAGCACCATTCTTAGAGGATGGTAGTAAGAATCCATTATACTTTGAGCCTATTGCTCCTAACGGAAAGCCAAACATATTGGCTGACATGAAAGGATATGAATATACTCAGATATTGTATGATTATGACAAGGAGCATCTTCCAGTAATTAAGTGGGTTAAGGAGTATGCTCCTGGATTCCATGATGGTGATTGGTATCTTCCAACTGTAGGGGAATGTGGTTTCCATTGGTTTAACAGATACAATGGTTTACACAGTCAGTTTAGGAGGGCATTGAGTGCTGCTGGTAAGGTTGAACATGGTTCAGCAGAGTGGTGGACAACTACACAAGCTGGTTCTAGTACAATGATTACCTATTATCATACAAATCATGATGGTTGTTTCGGTAGTCATACTAAGAGAACTACTAATATGATGGCTTATCCATTCCTAAAGATTAAAAAAGAGAAATAAGACATGGCAAAGTTTTTAAAATTATTTAATACCGAACAAGAGTACAGTGACTTTATCGGTACTTGTGGATATATTGCGCCTAATGTCAGTAAGATAGAGCAGACTGACAACATCTATTATAACAAGGACATTAAGGTTGGTGATTTCTTGTTTGAGGATGGTACGATTTGTTCTTGTCTTCAAGGTGATAAGGCACCAGTTGCTATTTGTGTAGCCAATGCTGACGATATGGAGGACAAGTGTTACAGATTCATGGCAATCATCAGACAAGGCAGATTGAGATTTGACCCTGCGGTTATTCCTCATAATCCAGACAAGACATACACTTATTATGATTCTCCACTTCAAAACTATGCTGGTGTTCCTACCATAGACGAGAATGGTGATTTCAAGGCATTTGTAACGAATGGATATACAACATGGCCTGGAACTGATGAATATGTTCGTGGTGAGTATTACACTGTAGAAATCAACGGATATTATTATCCAAATGACAAGACAGCTTATGTTCCACCAGCATTTAACATTGATGGCACGAAGAACGAGCTTTATTGGCAGAAGGAGTATAATGGCAAATTGAATCTTGCTGCTGATTTTGATGGTGAGGTTAACACAAAGGTTTGGCTTGAGACAAAGCGTAATCTTCCAGTGATTAATGCTTGTGTAAACTTCGAGCTTCGTGGATATGGAAAGGGTAGATGGTATTTGCCAGCAAGTGGTGAAATGGCTCTTGCAGGTTTCTACACCGCACTTGTTCATAGACAAGTTGATGTTGCATATGCAGCTAACAAAAAGTATAATTGGTGGACTGTGACTAGCAGTGCTAAGTTCCAAAACGCAAATGATGCTACCTCTACTGAAATGGGTGGATGTGGTATAAACTTCTACCAGACACAGTACTGTAGGCCAATGTTCAACTACAGAAACAAGTATGATTGGGAGTTTTTCGTACCATTTATAAAGATACCTAAGTATTATCCATATCAAGAGCCTACAACTCCAATTAGAATCAAGTATGTTGATGAGGGTGACTTGACAATGTGTGATGGATATAACAAGCACGTAAGACTTACTGAATATGTATCTCGTGACAGTGGTGAGACTTGGGCTACTACAACCAATATCATCAAGGGTGATTTGATTGAGAGAAATTCTACTGATTGTGGATATGTACCACCTCGTGACTTCTCTAAGGAGTACTTTATGTTATCACCACATGATGCTGCAACATTCAGTTTCAATGGTAGTGGAGCATCTTATTCTCTAGACAGTGGTGAGACTTGGGTATCATACGAGAGTGGCACTAACGTAGAGGTTGCAGCTAGACAAGAACTTTGGTGGAAGGGTGAAATGACACCTACTACTAACGGTATTGGTACATTCACTTCAACTTCGGCTAACTTCATTGCAAGAGGTAATGCAATGTCATTGTTATTCGGTGCTGACTTTATAAATCAAGCAGACCTTACTGGAAAGGACTATGCATTTAAAGGATTGTTAAGTGGTAGCACCACATTGACTAGAATTGACCAATTGTATATCCCAGCTACAACATTGTCAGTAGGATGTTATGAGAGTATGTTCGAAGGTTGCACAGTAATATCACAGCCAATGGATTACTTAACAGCAACTACTTTGGCAACCGACTGTTACAAGAATATGTTTAAGGGTTGTACATCATTGACTTGGGGTCCAGAAATTATGGCAAGAACTCTTATCAGTGGTAGCTGTGTAGGATTGTTCAGTGGTTGTACAAATATATCTGAGATTTACATTTATGCAACAACAGTTGAGGAAGGTGCTCTTACAAATTGGGTTGCTGATGTTGCCGCAGAAGGTAATTTCTACAAGCCAACTGCACTTGAGTTGGAGAGAGGCGTAAGTGGTATCCCAGAAGATTGGATAGTTGAAAGTATTGAATAATAACGATTAAAAAAAATATAGTATATGAAAGTAGATGAATATATAAAATATTTCGATAATCATACTAGCTATGAAGAGTTCAAGGCATCAAAGGATTTTGTAAAGCCAAATGTATCTCATTGTGTTGCGGAGAATGATGTTCATTATACGGCATATAAACCAGAAGAGCCAACTGATGACTTCTTCAACTTAGAATATACATTGGAAGAAGGTCTAACGACTGCTACCGTATACGGTGTGTTTTTGCATAGAGGTGAGATAACGAGTTTCAAGGTTGACGGTAGCGATGTAGATACTAGTAGTCAAATTGGTTACAGACTTGGTGATTATGACTTTGGGACTAGTGGAAAACATACGGCTAAGATGGGCGTAACAGATGTTACAAATTTGAGGACATTTTTTGACTCATGTGATAAATTGTCAAAGGCGGTTCTACCAAGTGGAGCAACTGAAATTGAAGCCATTTTTAATCAATGTCATAGCCTTGAATATGCTGAGTTGCCATCTACTGTAACAAGTGCCAATATTTATGCTGGAGAAGCCTTAAAGACACTTAAGATATGGGCAACTACTCCACCGCCATTGAATGCTGGTATGTTTGATAATGCAAACCAAGACTTTGAAATATTAGTGCCAAAGGAAAGTGTGGATGCTTACAAACAAGCTGAAAATTGGAGTGCATATGCTGATAAGATTAAACCAATCAAATAAACTATATAAAAAAAGAGTGAGGATTGTTCCCCACTCTTTTTTTATGTTAATTATCGCCATAAAATCTAATATAAACAATTGTGATAACTCCAATTATACCTATTATCCATGAAATTGTAATCATAATATTTTATTTTTTTTTTAGAAATCTGCAAGTGCATCGACAGTTTCAGCGTAATTATATTGAATATCCTCGAAGACGAATCCACCAGTTGAAGGGGTCTTATTTGGAATCTTCTTGAAGTAGAGTCTCATATCTGTTGCATTGAGTGTTACCAATGTTGAAAGCTTGGTTGGTATGACACCTTCTGTCTCGAATTCCTCAACCTCATCGTTTGTGATTTCCTCAAGTGCCTCAAGATATTTCTTGTTTTCCTCTTGGAAGAGTGCGTTATCCTCTTCTTCCTTTTCCTTCTTGTATTTCTCAACAAGTGCATCCCAATCGATGCCACATTCCTTAACGAATGGTGGTACTTCATTAATCTTAAGCCAATATTCGATTTCCTTTCTTTCTGGAGTCATCAACTGCTCATATGTATCTTGGTCTCCCTCCTTATTTGGGAATCCGCATACAAGCTTTGATTCTTCCTCAGTGAAGTATTGTTTATCCTTTGGATTGTTCACAAGAATCTTATTTCTAATATCTGGATGGAAGCATACTAGTAGAGGTGTGATTCTCTTATTGAATTGTTCAATATATTTCTCCACATTATATTCAAGACCCTCGTAGTCGCTGCAAAGAACGTCATCTTCCATGTCAAGGATTTTATTTGGAACTAGCTTACAGTTAAGGATGATTTCGTCCTCATCGAATGCCTTTGCGCCATATTTCTCTTTTGCAAGGTCAAGACGAGATTTCTTATCGCCTCCACTCACTTTAAGTTCCTTTGAATAATCCTTATAGAGTTTTTCGACTTCCTTTGTTATTTCTGTCTTTTCACCTTCATTATAATAATAGAAGTGTGTGACACGTTTAACATCGGAGTGTCCTTTCTTTGTACCTGTGTTGATATAGAAAACGGTATCGCCCACATTAACATCGAGTCCTTCGTTAAGTGCAAGTTCGTACCAAGCTTGGCGTGATTTCTTTGAACCAGCCTTGGTAAGTGTCTTACAATCTGATTGATATTCTGCAAGTGACTTCTTGATATTGCCCTTTGAAGCGATGTCTCTGATTGGAATCTGATAGTTATATATCTTTCCGATGTAATCATAATAGTTGGACAAGAACTTATATCCATTATTATGAAGCAATAGGTCAACACCTTCGTCAATGAATTTCTCAAGGTATCCAGACATCTTTCTTGACTTAATGGTATTACCCACCTTCTTTGTCTTACCGTCTGGCATCAAGTCAGCGTAGTTCTTTCTTGCGAACTGTATACATGCATCACAGTATTCATCGATACCAAGACCCATCTTATTAATGCCACCGTTATATGCTTGTGATAGGTACATATCTTCAAACTCTGCCACGTCAGCATCAACACGTGTATATTCCTTATCCTTGATGGAGTTACGTCCAGCTCCATTAGAAATGTATGGATGTTCCTTTGTGTATCTGAAATCTTCCTCCTTTGGCATTTGGAAGTTGAAACCATCGGTATCACCCACGATTGGTTCATATCCAATTGACCTAAAGTGTGAAATCATAAGTCTAAGAGCCATTCTGCTTACGCAAGTTGTCTTTTCTGCTGCAAGAATATCTCCGAATGGGAATACGTTAGGTGAACCATATCCACCGAAGAATGAGTTTGCGAGAATCTTAAGAGGTAACTGTTTCTTATCGTTACCACTCTTCTCTGCTTTCCAAAACTTGATTTCGGTTTCAATCTTTGATTTATCCTCACCTTCTGCTGTTCCTAGAATTTCCTTAAGGTAATCTACCTTATCTCCTGCTTCTGCCTTAAGTCCCTTATATTTCTCGCGTTGTGTAAGAATATATTCAAGGAATGAAAGCATGACATTCATAACATCAATTGGCGTTGAAATATGCCATGTAAGGATTACTGATGGGTAAAGTGAGTTATAGTCAAGCTTTACGATACGGTCAACGTAACCTGTTTTAAGAAGACGTGATAGGCCACCTGTGAAACGTTTATTAGGTGCTGCGGCTGGGATTGCCAAGTCATTCTCATAACACCATGCAAGCATGATAAGTTTCCAAATACCTGCTGTACCCATTGTACAAGTTCTAGCAAAGTTGGTAGGTAACATCTTACCAACGAGGAAGTTAGACTCATTTAATCTATCTTCCACCTTGTCAGTTTCCCAAAGGTCATCTAAAAGGTATCTTTCTACGATATATCTACCGCTTACTAGTTCATATCCCTTTAACAGAGGTTTCTTTTCTGTTACTCTGTACCAATCTCCATCATCTTCGCAGAATCCGTATACTTTCTCTTCAACGTTCCATGTGTCTGTAATCTTATCACCTGGAACATAGACTCTGTTTTGTTTCTTTAAGTTAAGGTATTTTGTAACGTACTTCAAGTTTGATTTCTTCATGTTTGAGTCGATTGCTTGTGCTCTACGTGCTGCATGAAGTGAATCTAGTACGTTGTGTCCCCACATGATTGTTGGATAGTAGTATTCCACTTCTCCACCAAGTTTGAGGACTGATGCCTTTTTCTTCTTATATATTGCGTATCTAAAGTATTGTAATGAAAGTTCTGAGAAGTCATAGCCAAGTTCTTCACATCGAACGATGAGGAAGTTCCAGTCGAAGTTTTCTGAGTTATGTCCTACCACTGTATCTGGTTTCAGTTCTGCCAAAATTTGTAGGAATTCTTTTATACCTTCTATTTCGCTTTTATCTAGTTCTTCCTTTGTATTACCTACGACTGATATGATTTTCTCGAATCCTTTATTGGAGCGTATACCAATTTGCTCAATCCTATGTATCTTAGGATTAAGACCTTGTGTTTCCAAGTCGAATACGAATCTATTGAGTTCGTTGTATGAATCATAGCCTTTGAAGAGTCTTCGACCAGTTGCAATCATATATTGTTCAATTGGTGTGACTCCCATGAATTCTCTGTTTCCATTATCTGTTTCACCTTTCTTTTGGCGTGGGTGTATAGGGACTCCACCCTTGGTGAAAAAGTCTTGGAATACTTTGTTTGGCATTCTTCTTGTGGCGTAGAAGAGGTATTTATAGCCACTTTCTAGACGTTCATGTTCCGAACCGTCATTGTTTTCTGTAATCAGTTTCTTGATGGCAATGCCGTATCTCCTTAATTCTTGTCTAAGTTTTGCTCTGTTACCCTCGAAGAGTCTGATTGCTGCGCTATGTTTAACCCAAATGAACGGTTTGAAATCGTCTTGTTTGATTCTCTTAATGCCGTTCTTGTCAACATAGATAATGTTAACTTTATCCTCGTCAAATCCGCATTCAATGGATATGATGTGTTCCATTGGGTCATGACCTGTAAGGAAGGTGTTAACCACCTCAGTTGTAATCTGTTTCATAATTAAAATTTTGTTAGTGCTTTTGTTAGTTTCAAACCTAGAGACATACCAAGATGTCATCAGTTTCTATGATTTTTGCAAAGATATTAAAAAAATGTTAAAAAAACAAGTATTCTCTAAAAAAAACTTTAAAATGTGCGTGATATTTATCATTAATAAATAGTGTTTAATAAGCTAATGATACTAACAATTGGAGAAATAATTAAGAGGTTTAGGACACATGGCGCATGTGTTAAATTCTCTCCTCAAACCATCTTGCATATGGCTGAGATTATACCTTACCATAAGAAGAGAATTGGTGGTAAGATTGGTTATGACCAAAGTATAATTACGGCCATTCAGCAGCGTTTTGGCGAGGCGGTGGCATACGAGAACAGCCTTAAGAATAAAGTGCCTCAGAAGCCCCCAAAACAGCCTCAAATGAAGCCTAGAGAGTTAGATTATGTCGGCTACAATGGTGAGAGAGACAATGTAGATTATGAATGGGAAAAAAATGATGATTTAAAAACTGAAGGTATGATAATATATTATAACGAAAACAACAGTGACAGCAATAAAAAAATTCACATTAATGAAAGTTCATTAAACTTGTTTATCAATAAGGCTCTTTTTAATTCCGACTAACTATTTATAGTAAATTAAGTACTTAAAAATATTTCAAAAATTATGGCAAAACAATTTATAAGACATTTGGAGTTCTATGGTTTCCCAGACCAGAACGGATACGTTAGTAATATCGGTAACATGGATGTTGATTTGTCAGACCTTCACAAGAAGGATAAGCAGCACGATAGAGAAATCAAGTGCCTATCAAACGAGAAGGCTGATAAGAAAGACCTTCTTGAGTTGAGTGCGACTGTTGAGAGCTTTATCGACACTCAATCACAAATCAACAGTGCAGTTGTTGAAGAGTTAAGCGGTATTACATCTGATATTGAGAAGTTAAAGGAGATTGATAACCAGTATGGTGAGCAGCTTAGTGCATTGACAGATGGTGTCAATGATGCTCTTTGTGGCGTTCAGAATCTTGGTGAAAGAGTTGATGATGTTGAAGACAACCTTGCTGAACTTAGCGGTAAGGTAGAGACTTTCAGTGCTGAGACCAAAGATGAGTTTGAGGATGTATGGGAAGAGTTAAACAAGAAGCTTGACAAGACTGAGGCAGAAGAGACATATGCCAAGAAAGAGGATGTTCCAACCAAAGATGAACTTGATGAAATCCTTGAGGATTATGCAACTAAGGAATGGGTTAACGAGCAAGGTTTCTTGACTCAAGAAACTGGTGATGCACGTTATGCTCGTAAGGAGGCTGTTGATGCTCTTTCTGACAGAGTTAACAGTGCTGTTACCGACCTCAACACAAAGATATACACCGTTAGCGGTGACTTGGCAACATTCTCTTCTAGCACAAATGCTAGAATGGGTGTGCTTGAGACTAATTTCGAGACCCTTAGAGGTGAAGTTAACAGAAAGATTAACGAAATCAGTGGCACAGTTGAGGGTTTCGATGCAAGAATCACTCAGAATGCTAATGACATCGATGCGCTTGAGGATGAGTTGGCTAGAAAAGCTAACAAGGCTGACCTTGAAGCATTGTCTGGTACAGTTAATAGCCTTTCTGATTTGGTGAACACCAAGGTTAGTCAGACTGAATTTGATAACTATAAGGCTTTGGTTACAAATCAGTTTAACAACATGGATGAGAAGAAACTCGACAAGAGTGCATTTACTGAGGCTTTGGATGCGATAGATGCACTTAGTGGAGCAATCGATACTGAGAGAGAAGAGAGAATCAGTGGTGACACATATATCCTTAATGAGATTACCAACATCAATAATGAGATTACTGAGATTAAGGAACAAGCAGTTGACTATGGCGATAGGATTCAAGAACTAGAGGATGGTTTAGCGCAAGAAATTGCTGATAGAGAGCAAGCAGACCTTGACCTTATCGGTAACTCTGGTGACCCATACACTGCTGACACCATTTGGGGTGCAAAGAACTTTGCAAAGAGAATGAAAGACCAAGCAATCAGTGATGCTAACCAGTATACTGATGATGAGATTGCAGCTCTTAGAGGTGAGTTTGAGCAAGACTTTGAGGATATTGAAAGAGAACTTACTGCAAAGGCAGACGTTACATATGTTGACGATTCTAGAAATGAATTGAAGAATGAACTTGAGAATGAGTTCAACGAAGAGATTCAGCAAATAAGAGACGATGCAGAGTATTCTCACAACTACCTTAAGAGGATGATTAGAGAGAACACTAGAGCTATTGCTGACAATAAGACAGAGATTGACCATAACTCAAATTCAATTCATGCAATCACAGCTTGGGATGCAGCAGCTTATGACTACGACCCACAATATTATGATGATAGTGGTAATGGTATTCTTGACGTTCTTCACAGAGAGTTCCACCGTTATGCATCTTCAGCTGGTTCAATCCGTGACGTGCGTATTGAGGATGGTATGCTTATCATAACCTACATCACCCCAACTGGTGACCAAGAGGTTTCAACACCAATTACTGACATTTTCGATGCAAACGCATACTACGACAAGAATCAAGTAGATACAATGTTAGCTGAAAAAGCTGATGTTACTGCATTGACACAAGCAATTGATGACCTTGTAGATGAAGCTCCTAGCGCATACAACACACTTGGTAAGATTGCTGACTATTTGACTGCGAATACTGAGAATATCGTTGACATTAAAGAGAAAATCAGTGCAAACACAGCAGACATAGCAACAAACGCTGAGAATATCGCTCAGAATACTCAAGACATCGCTCAGAATGCTCAAGACATCGACACACTTGAGAGTGGACTCACACAAGCTAACAATGACATTGACGCGCTTGAAAGTGGTCTTACACAAGCCAACAATGACATTGATGCATTGGAAAGCGGATTGGCACAAGCAAACAATGACATTGACGCATTGGAGAGTGGATTAACAGAAGCTAACAATGACATCGATACATTGGAGAGTGGATTAACAGAAGCAAACAACGCAATTGACAACCTTGAGAGTGGTTTGAGCGAAGTGAATGAAGCAATTGACAACCTTGAGAGTGGTTCAACTCAGATTGAGGCAGAACTTGCAACAAAGGCAAACAAGGCAGAGGTTGAGGCTGCACTCGCAACCAAGGCAAACCAAGCCGAAGTATCTGCTGCTCTTGCAAGAAAGGTTGATTCAACAACATTTGACAACGCTTACAACACATTAGACCAAACAAAGGCTGATTTGGCTGATATGACAGCGCAATTGAATGAAAAGGTCATGAAGACCACTTATGAAGCTAAAGTAGCTGATTTGCAACGTCAAATCGATGAATTAAGAGCACTTATCGGAGGATAAAGATAAAAAGAAAAGAGGTAGATTTGGTCTACCTCTTTTTTTAATTTAACATTCTTTCTTTTTATCAATTGCCAAATGTGCTTGGCCAAAAATACTATCCCAATCTTTTGAATTGTCCTTTGGCAGTTTTAAAAAACGCTGTTTTTTTGTCTTAAGCTCTTTCATCCATGAATGAAAATCGTGCTGATTACGCACGGCAACCCAAGATGCTGCAAGTGATTCTATCCATGCTCCTTTACCTTTTAAATTGAATAATTCGACAATTTCTAGCATTTCAGCATGAACCTCATCTGCCCTTTTCAGCTCTTCGTCTGTGAAAGAAAATTCTCCTGTTTTAAGTTCTGGACACCTTTTACCTTTAATGATAGCAGCGCCATACCTAAACTTTGATTTTCCACCTTCACATGCAAGTGGGTGAGTTTTACACCATTCATTAAGTTTTTCATAGGATACTATTCCAGCCTTTACATACGAAGCAATGTAATCGTCCAATGACCAATTCTTTGAATTTGTATTTGCATCTATAATTGCTTGCTTTTCATCTTCAACTGGGATTTCTACCAACATTACCTTAATTTTTGTAGTTGGGTCAATAACTCCATCTTTAATTAAGTCTTGATAAGCTTTTAATCTATGCTGACCATCTATGACATGGTTTGTCACCACATTTATGGTAATTGGCGGCATAGTTTCTATTGAAGAAATACATTGTTTCTTAATCTTTTCAAGATGTGCATGATTGTATGCACGATTTTCTTGATTTTTACCATAACTCAAAGTATCATCATATGATACAATGTTGAATGTAATAAATTTAGACATTTTTCAAATGGCTTTAACGTTTAAGCCCTACGTTTTTAATTCTTTATTTTCCTTAATTCACCGATGGGCTTTAACAAATCTTGAAATCCATCTATTTTTTTTCCAATGTATTCCTTACAATAAGACACACGTGTCAGTCTATTTCTATATCTTTGATTGTCAGCAGACTTTTTATCTCTGCCCTTGCCATCAAATGACGTTCCCCTTACATTTGGATTCCTTGATAACGCTTCTCCAAACTTGCTATGGGCTGTCTTGATATATAATTTGTAGTCATGGTCTTCATCTGACAATGATTTCACAATACCTCCAACAAAATTGAATATAATTGTGCTTAGTCCCAATCCTTGATAATCTGGTAATATAACCAATCTCGATATTGAGCACCCATAAGGTATTCCCTTTCTTGGTGTATTAAGGATTCCCACAAATGCTACTGGAACTCCATTCCATTCAAACAACAAGCATTTACAAGATTTATTAAGTTCTGCTGTTAAGTAATGTGATTTATCAAATAACATTGATTTCCATACTGTCGGCTCTACACGTCTTACTGTAAGTTTAATCTCAGGTCTCTGACCCTTCTTGTGATTTATCTTTACCGTTTTCAAAACTCTCGTTCATTTTATTTAGCTTATTTTCCTCACCTTTTCTGAAACATTTTCTACACATTGGGTATATCCAATGGTTTTCCACAATCGGTTTCTTTATGTGTTTTCCACAAATCTCACAAGTATTAAATGATTCTTCTTCCGCTTTATCAATCATTTGCCGAAGTTCATCTGTATAATGAGAGAGATAGACCCTTAAACCGCCAAATTTTTCTTTTATCTGGTGTATTTCTATCTCCTCTTCATTCTTCTTATTATATTCTAGCACATAGTCTATGATTGGTTGGTATAATCCCTCCCAACCCTTCTCACATTCTACTCCGAATAATTCATAAGGATATTTTGGTTCATCATTCTTTTTCATTTAAACGTTTCTTGATTATACTGTTAACACGCCTAATTCTTCCAATTAAATACTCTCTGTTAATAGGAATGTTCCTATTTAAACGGTCATATCTTTCAACACATTCTTTACCAATTTTAGTGTTTCGGTATGGAATACATTCTAATATCATTGTGGTACTTCTACTGCTTCTGTTAATATATCAATTTCTCTTGGAGATTGGTATACGTTATAGTCCTTTATGTCCTCGTACACCATCTTTTCCATTTCAACCTCTCCATTTTCATCCCTATGTTCCAAGTTGAACATGTAATCTGGTTGTAACCACTCTACGATGTCAAAGTGACAGCTTGCGATAATAAGTTTCAATCCCTTTTGTCTTGCATATCTCTGTAAGGCATGACTCATTGATTTTGCTGCTGCTCTATTAACCACTGATGTGTATTCATCAAGCAACACAATGCCTCCATTTGCGTCATATATGGCCTTTGCAATATCCAACCTTGCTCTCTCTCCATTAGACAGTTCTTGAGGCTTTCTGAGCCACGTAGGTACGGATGCAAGCCCCATACTAGATAATAGGTCACAGACACCTTCCTCAGTAAGTCTTGGGAATTGACTTATAACACATTTTGAATGGTCGTACTCTATTAGCTTTACATCGCCATAGATTTCTCTTAATATGGTTGATTTTCCGCTTCCACTCTTTCCACATATTAATAAGATGTTCCAATCATCATCTTTCATTGCTTCTACGTCTTCCTTGGATGGAATCGGAACTTCGGTTACTGTTTTCTCCCTATTCTGTATGTCGTAATTATCATAGAGAAATTGGGTGTAATTGTCATTCTCGATTCTGCTTTCTAATGTAATTTTTCCCATTTGAATTGTTAATTTTAGCAAAGATATGAAAAAAATGTTAAAAAAGCAAATTTTTGAGCATAAAAAAAGAGGTATAGCGATTTATACCTCTTGAAATCCTCCTTCATCTGTTAGAATAAAGGCTTTTCTACAATCGAGACAAGCAAATTCTTTTGTTATTATTGGGTGTTCCTCTTGCTGAGAATGACCAAACACTTGGTAGTCCCAAGGTAATTTGTCATTAACACTAACGCCTTCTACTTTCTTCATGTGCTGCGTTTCTTCTGCCATTTCATTTACGTCACACCATACGATACTTCCAAACTGGTCCCAACCACCTCTATAATATGATGCCTCACAAAGTATCTTAATACCGTTTGGAGAATTCAATAGGTGATTAAGACTTTCAACAGTCAGTTTATCAATATCACTTTCGTGTTTCTCATACCATTGAGGAATGAGTCCAGCGTGAGTGAACAAGAATCTCTTACCGTCTATCAATGCTTCGTCTGCAAGTTGGAATAAACTTCTGTGAGAGCGAAACATTTCCTCGATGTGATATGCATTACTTGAGTCATAACGTGACCTTGTGTAGAAAACTTTCTTGTCAATGTATGGGAAATCATGGTTTCCCAAAAGAAGAACAACATTATCTTTGTTATCTTTCTTAAAGTCGATTATCTCTTGGAAATTGGCAATGGCTTCCTTCCTTGTGATTCCTTCCCAAGGATATGGGTCAAGATAATCCCCAAGGAATATTATCTTTTCGACCTTATCCATATTCTTTTCCACAGCTTCTTTCCAAAAGTTACGACCATGAATGTCAGGTATTATTAGTATCATTCTTTCAATCTATTAATATACAGTTATCAATGTGTTTTTCCTTGAAATAAGAGAAAAGAAGTTCTGTCAAATTACTCGCCTCAAGCATTGTAAGTCTTCTTAATGGATACCTAATAAAGTAATCATTGAATACCCATTTAGTAAGTCTATTTCCACAATAGTACCTTAACTGAGCCTCAAAGAATTCAATCATACTTTGTTTGTGGGAAAGTATTCTAGCACTTTGATATTGTCCTTTTATGTGGACACGCATCCCATCATTATTTGATAGACGATACATGTACGCAACTAGGCTATCATAGTAGCCCATAACTTTCATAAACTTGATGTACTCAAGTACGACTTCTTTCCTAGTCTTTTTCCTAGGTTTATCAATCCACCTCATGTCTTCATATTCTGGGGGTTTTTAATTAATAATAATTTTAATATATCTGTAAATTTTTTTATCCTTCAAGTAGGACATGAATAACTCAAGAAGCATTTCTCCTTCTTTAACACTCTTAGCATATTCTTCAAAATTAGTTATAAATATGCTATCACGAGAAGGGCATAAATCCTCAAAATAAAGCATTTTGATTGTGTATTCATTCAACACTCTATCGCCATAATATCCTCTAGATTGTATGTTTTTTCTCACATACTCGTAGAATGACCCTTTATCGTAGAAATTAACTCCTTCCCATTTTGCTCTTTCCTTGAACCTTAAAACTATTCTAGGAAAAATACCCATTGTTTTAGCAAATGTTATGAAGTGACGTGTTAAAGTATCGAGAAGTATAGTCCTTCTAGCCATTATTATTTTACGTTATACTTGGTTTTAAGCAAATTAAATTGTATTTTACTGTTTAGTTCCTCCCAAGATATTGGTTCATAGTTGTTATTGTCAACACCAACATCATACTGCATTGGGTATGTGTGTACCAATCTTGGAATGTCTTGTCCTTTCTTGCAAGGTCCTGAATGAACGTGTCCATATAGCTGATAAATAAGCTTTTGTGGCTCACGGTAGACACCAGCATAGCATAGGAATGGATAATGATTCAACCAAAGTTTCCTATGTTCAATCTGAATATACATCTGCCAAGAAACGTGAGTAAAAAGCTCTTGTTCAGCCGTTGCAGACATATTCTTTTGGTCATGGTTTCCTTTGATTAGGATAATCTCGCCATTAAGCTGGTCTCTAATCTTTTTCCAAAACTCATATCCTCCCCAAGCAAAGTCCCCAAGGTGAAACACCAAGCCATCTTGAGGTACTTTCTTATTCCAATTCTCAATGAGTTTACAATCCATTTCCTCTATATTCTTGAATGGACGGTCACAAAACTTGATGATATTATCGTGACCGAAATGAGTATCAGAGGTAAAAAAGATTTTAGACCCATCAGTGTATTTAAAATCTACTTTTGAACTCATAATATTATATTTTGGCAAATATATAGAAAATATTCCTACTTTCCAAATTTGCTACGTTAAAAAAAGTTATAACAATATTTTTAAATCTTCGATATTAAGAGGATTTTCTACTAGTTCCATTGAATCATCATTATATGTGACGAACACAGAATGGTCTTCGTTCATTGAAAGACTTTTCACGTTTTCCCTTTCAATATCCTTCGGAACGTAGGTAAAGAATGACTTGGATAGGAACATCATATCACATACTGATAGAGGTGTTATTACATCCTCAGTACCATTTTCCAATATTCTATTAAACTCCTTGTCCCTAATGGCGCAAGACTGTGGGTAGTTATCAATGAAAGTTTCCCATTTAAACAATAAATTAGATAATGTAGAGTCATTTATTATAATTTTATTCCAACAATCATTCCATGTAATTGATGTTTCTGATTCGTGATTTGAGACGTTTTCAATCGTTGGTCTAACGACAAACCAACAATCCCCACCTAGTTCTTCGACTAGGGCTTTCTCATTTGGGAATCTCACATCATCAATAACATAATCCTTATTAATATCAATCATTTCTCGAATGCGATTTACATGCCAGTCGGTATTGTATTTCCTTATTAGGTCAGTTCCAATGAACTGGAGCATATGCCTAACATCCTTTATAACAACCCCATTACACGTCTGCATTACCACATCTAACGGTATCTCAGTTTCCTCAGATATGATTTTGCACATATCCTCACCTACTGTCACGCCAATCTCGTATCTTTCAGCTTTCGCCTTGTTCAGTTCTTCAATTGAGGTGTCTAATAGGTCAGCACATAGTTTTTTTAATGGTAATGCAAAATATAATCGTTCATATCCATATTTTTCACATACTTTCGCAAGCTCTGTCTTTCCTGAACGCATTCTTCCGCATAATCCTATAACCATACCATTACTTTTTTATCGCATCATTGATGGCTTCGACCAAATCGGCTTCTCTAAGATTTCCTGTCAACTTATAGATAAGTTCACCGTTTTCATCCATAATCAATGTTGTAGGCACACCTCTTACACCAAACTTGTTTACAAGGTTTTCTGCCTCTTCATCGTTTTCAATATCAAGAGCCTTAAATTCTATGTCCTTAAACTCTTCCTTCTCAGCAACCTTATGGAAGGTCTCTGCATAAAAGCGACATGGAGCACACCATGTAGCTGACAATTTAACTATTTGTTTTACCATAATTCTTATCTTTTTTTATTTTTTAGTAAACTTGAGAAGGTATTCACCTTCCTCTTATTATTTTTAGTTGTATTAAAATCTATTGTTGAACTTGTAAATATTTTTTTATCAATTTTCTTGGCATTTCTTACAATTTCCTTTGCAGTGTCTTCATTGATTATAACCTTTGTACTCTTACAAAGTACCTTATTGACTTGATATTCAATTCTCCTTAATGTAGCAATGCTGTTGCTATTTGATAGGTTGAATTTTTCAAAGTCCTTTTCGTCAATGAAACCAAGAGTATTCTTTGCCCTAGTATAGGCCACATACATAAGATTGTATTCTTGTCTTACCTCCCAATCCTTCTTTGCGGATTTGCTTGGCATCAATGACTCACAAGCTATAAATACATTGTTGGCCTCTAATCCTTTCGCTTTATGAATGGTTGAAAGAGAAATTCCATCCTTTTTATCCTTTTTCGGAAAGATTTCATCAATTTTTTCTAGAATTTCCTCAGACTTGTTAATACCATCTGCAAGAATCTCAAGGGCATTTATCATATCTAACTTATTCTGAATCTGTGGAGATTCCATTGCTGTCTTGTCATCGATTCCAAACTTCTCCATCAGTTTATTTCTAGTCACGAATAAATCATCATAAAGCCTCACAAATACACCGTCTTCCTTACAATCTGCATTCAATAATTCTTGCTTAGTGCTGTTTACAATTGCCTTTAGATTGTTACCAATGTCTTTTCCCCTTATGAATGCTTTCTTACCTAGTTTAAGAAACTCATTATAAATCTGGACTAATGGTGCATTGTTCCTACATAGAATCATATCACCGTCTTTAATAATGTCTAATGTAACATCCCTTATGACCTTGCCATCAACAGCATTTTCAGCAGATTCAATTGTAGGTACAATCTTATTTGCGAATTTTACAATTTCCTTGCCACATCTGTATGAAATGCTTAATGGTAAGCACTTGGTATTTGGAAGGGACTTGAGTATATTGAATGACTCTGGGTCTGAACCTGCAAATGAGTACAAGCATTGGTTTGTATCACCACAACTGACTAGTCTCGTTCCCATCTTAAAACATTTCAATACCAACTCCCTCTCAGCCTTATTCATATCTTGGCATTCATCTACCATTATGAAGTCATATAAGAGTCCTAGAGGCTTTAAAAACAATACGTTAGGCAACCATACCATATCAGTATAATCAATCGTTTCTAGGGCATTTTTACCCCATTCCATAACCTTCAAGGCAACCTCCTTCTCGTCTGCAATGGTATCGATTGCATATCTGTTTTCAATGAAGTCCAAATCTTTTACAGTTTGGCAAAGATAGAACCTTCCGAAATCAACATATTTCTTGATATTGTCTATGTATTTGAAATATTCCCTTCCTCTAAGAGTATAAGTATTAATTGATGACAATTCTTTTATATTATTTTTAATAAAAGCATCATATTTGAATGGCTCTGGTATTGCTTCTGCTTGTGGTATGTTTTTCTTGATGAATAATAGACCAAGGCTATGGAGTGTTCTTATGTCCACATTTGGTTTATCTATTGTTTTCCTTTTTAGTTCTCCCACAATATCCGTATTGAATGCTGTAAGCAGTATCTTACTTCCATCTGGAATAAAATCCAAACATTTTACCAATGTTGTTGATTTTCCACTACCTGCGCAAGCTTCTACTACTAGGTGTCCTTGGTCATGTTCAACCCATGAAAAGATGTCTTGTTGAAATTTACTCCAATTGTATTCTTTTTTTACAGTTTCTTTCTTTTTTCTTGGCATTTTAACACTTTTTTGCAAAGATATACAAAAAATGTTAAAAAAACAAATAATGGGAGCAAGAATTTTCTTTCTTACCCCCACCTTTAATAATAAAAACACAAATCATTATGAAAAAAAGACCTATTCTTCTGTATCAAGCTGTCCCAAGAAGTTCTTCATGTAGGCGCGGAACTGAGGATTCTCCTTGATGGTCTTCTTCATGTTCTTCACGAAGTCTGCCACCTTTGGGTCTCTCTCAAGGTCTTCGCCCTTCTTGAACTCCTTCATGCGCTTATCCTTTGCTTCCAAGAAGCGAACCAACTGAACCTTCGATGCAGCATCGAGGTCAATTTCGCTTTCCCACAGATGCTTGCGAACAATACGGCAAAGTTCCTCACGGCTCATTAATGCGAATGGTGAACTAGGCTGTTCCTCATGCTTTGGCATTGGTCTGCCCATAGGAGGAATAGGATGTCTGCGCTCAAACTCTCTCTCCATTTCTTCCATTTCTTCCATTTCATTCTTAGGAATATCCTCGAAACGTGGAGGGAATGGCGGTATAAAGTCTCTTCCACCCTTCGGACGTGCGAAAGGATTTGGCTGTGGCTCACGCATTACGTGTGGATTAACGTTGTCATAGCCACCAAGCGGTGTCTGCTCAATTGGCTTAATCTCAACTGCGAGGCCAAGAACCATAAACACTCTAACTAATGTATCAACGCTGATGTTCTCAGCATTACCATCAAGAATATCATAAATTTCCTCAATGTCAACATTAATCTGTTCTGCAAGCTCTTCTGGGCAAGCATCATTCTCGTCTAAAAGGTTCTCAACCTTGCTCTTGATGTCAGGTTTGTACTGAGCAAGCCAACCTTTAGCTGCAAATTCAAATTCTCTATCCATTTTTTTAATATTTAAAATTGTTATACGATGCAAAGATATATACTTTTTTTCTAAATTCAAAATTTTTAAGGGATTTTAACATTTCCCATACTTACTTTTTAACGTTTTAAGCATTTCTTCATATATTGGAATCAAACGCTCATAAGAAACCTCTTGAGTATGATAAGGAGAAAAGTTAAATGTGGTACATGTTCTCTTGAAGGTACTTAGGAAATATATGTAATTGACTACTAAGCCCTTCATCGGCTCAAGGTCTTTTCCTATGCCATTATAGAAACAATGGTCAAAGGTATCAAAGTAGAAACTGTCACCAAGTACACAATGACTTCCTAAGAACTTGTACAGTCCTTTTCTTTCTTCGTCATGGAAACCAAGACTCAAGCGAGTGAAACTATCTGTACCGAAGCACATAGGATTCTCTTTACCAATTTCATCTTCATATTTCTTGAAGACATCAATTGTGAAATCGAAAGCATCTTCTGGCTTCACCAACTTGTAGTAGAACCAACCCTTACCGTAGTTAGCACGGCCAATTTCAACCATCTTGTCATATATCGACTTATGCTCCATGATTAAGCACAAAGATGTATTGTTATATTTATCAACTTCATACTCATACATTTGCTCAAAGAACTTGTTGATTTCATCAGCACCCTCTCCAACCTCTTTTTCGTGTTTTTGAGGCTCTTTACCAAATATCTGTTTGAGCAAGTTTATGAAATTGGTATAACCTTCCACAGTTTGTAGATGGACTTTGTTTTCTTCTCTTTCACCGCTTTTTATGGCTTCAATCTCTTCCTCCATTTCGGAAATAGAAAGACAACTGAAATCATCTAATAAGTGACAGAATTTATCCAAAGGCATTCCAACTTTCTTTGTGAAATATTGATGATTGGTATCATCTACAACATTTTCAATGCCGCCATAGTCATCGTATTTACCAAAGAAAGGCATGGCAATTGGCACAACGCCATCACCAATTATTGATAATGGGCATTGGTCTCTTCTAGTTTTTTTAGTTAATGTGTCAACGCACAAAAACATAACTATATCATCACCAGCCGTTATTGGAAGGTGACTGTAAAATCCTGTTCTATTAAAGCACCCCATACGCTTTCTTTCTCATTTCAATTAATAAATCGTTTACAAAATCAACATCGATTGTTTCCTTAATAGTAGAGTTGGCTATTGCCCTATCAAGTGCCTCCTTATCAGCATCAATCTTCTCCATAAGCTCGTCATACTCATACTTATGGTTTCTGATGTTCGTAAGGAACTCCTTATCGTCAGTGCGCTGCAAGATAATACCCCTACCCTCTGCAATCTCCTTACCCATGTGGATAAGTCTAACGCAGTGCATCATATTCTTTGAGTCATAGTTCTTTTCGAGGTTAGACTCATAACGCTTCGGATTACGGAATTTCTCCCAGTCTTTATATTCCTTGTACTTCTTGCAGTGGTCTTTGAAACCACTCTCGTTGTAAACCATCCAACAAAGTGGTCTCTCACCCTTTGAGACAGAAGAACCCCTCATATCAGTTGAATTCTCAAGGCACATACCACGATAATGTTTTACCTCCTTGTTGTCTTCAAACCATTGTGCCTCCATGAATTCTTCACATTCTTCTACGTCATGAAGTCCATAGAATGATGTGGCAAAATCATAATCAAGTTCTCTTTTCTGAAAATCTTCGATTGTTTTTATACCATATTTCTCGAAATGAGCACCCCAATCGTAGTACACACCGTATGTATCGTGCATATTAGGGATATGTACGAGGCCACAAAAGTCCTTGTTAAGGCCACGATTCTCTAGCCAATTCTTAATTTTGGTGCTACCTTGTTTATAGAATGTATAAGCAAAGTCAAATGGAGTCAGTCTTTCAGTGACTGGATTTACAATCTTCTTGTTCAAGCCCCTTGCCTTATGAATCTGCTCAACGGCAAATGAAATGAATGGTTTGAAGCACTGCTTTGTTACGAATTGCTCTCTGTTTTCGAAGATTGGCTTCAAAATATCAGAAGGAGTTGTGATAATCTTATCATTTGGAACAAATAATGCCTCCAATACCGTAGGATTTGACTTAAGCAATAGCTGACAAAAATTGCCAAGTTCGAACCAAGTGGTATCATGCCTCTCGTCAGAGATTAAAGGCTGATAATTCATTTCAAGTCCAAAGAAATTTTCCTTCGGAGCAAGGAACAATCCGCTTGTATCGACATCACTGTCTTCATTGTTCAAGCCGTATAAGTGACTTCCTCTTATGTACTCGTAAAGGAGTCTATTATCATTTCTAACTGTTTCAAAAGTATCTGTCATTTCTCTAAATGTATTTTCTGATGCAAATGTATGAAAAAAAATTGAGATAGCCAAACACTACCTCAATTTTTTAACAAATTTTAATCTTCGAATATTATTCTAGATTCGATGTATTCTCTACCCTCTCCCATTAGGATAGGCATTTCCTCGTCAATGAACCATTTCTCGTTTTCATCCTTAACGATGGCAGTTCCACGTTTCTCAACTGTAGATAGGTTATTCCAATTTATGCCGTATTTCTCAAACAACATGTCTTGAACTTGGCTTGTGGTCTTGCCTTGTAGTTCCTTATGCTTAAACCAAGCTTGTCCTAGGCTATTGATGCTGTTTCTAGTGGCATCCTTCTGTCTCCATAGAACACAATTACACACATCGTTGATTGGAACGTTGAAACATCTTGCATCAAACATTCCTCCAAGTTCAATTGCATCGTTATATGATTTGATAAGCTTATTGATTGAGTCAACAAGTTCCTCTCCATATGTCTTTGGGTCATTTATTACCTTAACATGTTCATTCACGAACTCATATATCTTGTGACGGAATATTCTATTAAAATATAAGGTGGCCATTGATGCTGCAACTGAGCATATCTTCTGCACCTCATAGTCATACCAAGCTGAGACATCAATACCATTGTAGTCAACAAGAATTAATGTAATCTCATCAGATTGTGTATAACCAAAGACACAGCCTTGAATGTTCTTGCACAATTCAAGTGTTGTCTCTTGCATGGTCTCAAGCATTCGCTTGTCAAAAGGTTTTGCAAAACCCTTAGTAAATGTGTGGAATGCCCTACCATCCAATCTTATGATTACTGGCATTCTTCTCACCAACTTTGTCTTGGTTCTTTCTTCGTAGAACCCTTTCATTCTGTCACCTAAACTGTCTCTTTTAGCCATAGCATTATAATTCTTTTATCCTATAGGAAATAACTGAATAATCTTGGAGTGCTCTATCATATTCGTACTTTCTAACTTGGTATTTCTTTGTTTTGTCAATGGTATTCCACCAATATGACTTTCCATTCTCATCTGTGATAGAGCTTACGCCATCGGTTCTTAATATATCTTTGACCAATGACTCTCCATCCATAGGTTTATCAAATAATAAATCTTCCATAACATTTTTTATGCAAATATATAGAAAAATTTTGGAAAAACCAAAAAATTGTGTTAAATATTTATAATTTTCTCAACTTGGTTAATATTTATATATACAACTGAAAAATATTATGGATGCAAAAGAGTTTATAGAAAGAGCAAAAAAAGTACACGGAAACAAATATGATTATTCAAAAGTAGAGTACATTAATACAATGTCTAAAGTATGCATAATCTGTCCGATACACGGTGAGTTCTGGCAAAGCCCTAATCATCATTTGAATGGTAATAACTGTCCTAAGTGCGCCCATCAAAGCTACCTTCATACTACTGAAAGCTTTATCAATGAAGCCAAAAAAGCTCATGGCGATAAGTACGATTATTCCAAAGTGGAATACGTCAACTCACACACAAAGGTCTGTATAATATGTCCGATACACGGTGAATTTTGGCAGTTACCAACAAATCATTTAAGAGGTAGAGGGTGTGCAAAATGCAAAGCAAAGGCAACTTCGGATAGACAAACATCATCTAGGGATGAGTTTATCAGAAAAGCTAACATAATTCACGGAAACAAATATGATTATTCAAAAGTTAACTATGTAAATAGTCAAACAAAGGTATGCATCATATGTCCAAAGCACGGTGAGTTCTGGCAGAAACCAAATGCTCATTTAGGTGGTAAAGGATGCAGATTATGCAGAGAAAGTCATCTAGAACGAGAAATAAGAGTTGCATTGATTAACAACAACATTAGATTCTCTATTGGTAGCCATTTTGATTGGCTTGGTAGACAACATTTAGATTTTTATCTTCCAGAATATAATGTAGCAATAGAATGCCAAGGAGAACAGCATTTTATCAAGGCTAATAAGTTCAATAGAAAAAGAACATTAGATGAAATAATAGCTCAAGATGTTTTAAAAAACGAATTATGCAAAACTAATAATGTCAAACTAATATATTATACTAGTCCACTAGTAGACTCTTTAGCAAAAGAAAAGAATACAATCTATGAGAATGTATTATTTACATCTACTGATAGTGTAATACAAAAAATAAGAGATACACGCTAATGTATCTCTTATTTTTTTGTTGTTTAGAAGTCCCAATCGTCTTCGTCCCACCAGTCCGTTTCACCTATTAAATCAACTCCCATCGGAGGGGCTTCGTTCAGTCTTTTACGGATGGCTTCACATCTATGAATAGGAGCATCTGATTTCTTTTCTAGACCACGAGCAATACAATCCTCTGCTGCTGAAACATATTCATCAAACAACTGATGGTCGTACTCGAAATCCTCACGGTCATCATAGTCTGACCTTCTTGGCTCATCAATGCAAGGGCCTTGATAGCCGAAACGAAGATTTTCATCTGCCTTCTTACCAGCTACACCCCACTGTGGGATTGGTGCTGGTGGCATAAATGAGTGATTCTTAAACCTTGGAGGTGTAAAATCACGTTCTTGTGAGCAGCACTTTGGCTTACAAGGCTCACTCTTACGTTCACACTTCTTACTACATGGCTTATCGAAAGCCTCTTCAATAAGAGAGGTGATTTCTTCCATCATTGATTTCATTGACGGAAGTGCGATAACAAAAATTTTTGCTTCCATAACTCTTAAATTAATTTATTTTTCTGATTGTCAATTTGGTTTTAACATTGCAAAGATATATACTTTTTTTTAAATTCCCAAATTTTATCGTAACTTTTTTTAATTTTTGTTAACTTTTATCTTCTGCCACCTACATGACCGCCACCGCTACGACTTCCACCTACAGTTGCTCTAGTTGAACTCCTAGGTTGCGCCATTGACCTATTGCCACCCATGTTTCCACCTCTATTAATATTAGGTGTAGGTCTTGATTGGTTCGTATTTGGTTTAACGTTAGGAGTTGGTCTTCTTTGATTTGTGTTTGGCCTAACATTAGTTCTTGGCTGATGATTTCTATTTGGCCTTACATCCTTATGCGGCTTTGGTGGATGATTCTTATGCCTCACGTTTGGACTGTGATGTCTAAACACATCCCTTGGGACTGGTCTATATCGTTCTCTATAGACGTGTGTAGGCAATGCCCTACTGTATCTGTGGAAATAATATCTATTATGATAGTAATATGGATAATAGAACATATCACGATAGATGTAGTAGAGAAGTAAACCATCAGTATCATAGAAAGGTGTACCATATGTAATGACAAGGCTGATGTCAACATCATCATACATATCATCAATCTGTGCTTGAGCTGCTGTTACGCATGAATTAAGTGTAATACACATTATCAATGCTGCTAAAATTCCAATAATCTTTTTCATATCCAAATAGTTTTAAAATTAATTATTTCTGTCTATAACTATTGCAAAGATATTGGTTTATTTTGTAAAAAACAAGCTCGAATAACATATTTAGGGATTTCCCATTTAAGGTTTAGGGATTCCCCTACCTAAATAGGGGTTTTCTCAAAAGTTGCTAGTTTTTTATTAAATTTATAGCCTTTTTTCTTGAGGAAAGATGCAAGTGTTAAATATGCTTTAAGCGATGGCTTTAAATCAATTGAATCGCCCTTCAAAAACTCGATTTGGTCTCCATCACAAAACATTTCGCATCTTTCATGGTTAAAAGTAAACACATGTTTTTTTCTTTCTTTTAATGTTTTGGAATCATCTAGTATTATCCAATTTTCGCCTTTATAGCCAGAATATCCTCCAAATATGCATTTGTTTTCTTCTTTTTTAAACTCGAATGGTATTTCTAATTGCTTCATAATGCAAAGATACATAAAAAATCTGAGAAAAACAAAAAAAATGGGAGCTATTTGCCCCAATTGTAATATTTCATAACGTTTTTATAATATTCACTGCTTCTGTTTCTCCAGTTGCCATAGAATCCACTATTCCAACATCTGATAGCCTTTTCTACATTGTGCTCTGGATTGAAATGTTCTTGTAACAAGATAAACATTTCCTTTGACTTGCTAACGTTGTATCTATCTCCCAAGGTATAACGTTTCTTAGATTTCCTCTTTGCGAGGATTTGATTACACTCCTTCACCAAAATTGGTACAATTTGTAAGATTCCTGCGCAATCACCATTTGGATTGTGAGCTTTCGCATTTCCCCTACTTTCTACTTGTATAATGGCATCCATTATTGGATTCCAGTCATACGCTTTTTTTTCTTGTGCCATGACACTAAACGGAAGTGCCAACATACACATTAAAATAAAATTTCTTAGTCTCATCATTAAAAGTTTTACGTGAGGCACGGCTGTAGTATGCTACATGCCGATTTGGTGACGATATGTGAGAGCGAGTTACGTCACCGTCTCCTCTTATTATTAAAAATTATAACTGCTTAGACTTCCATATTTACTAATATTACCATTATACCAATCGTCAAGCAACTGGCTTATGAAGCCTTTTCTTTCAGTATCGTTTGTTATTCTATTATAAAATTCCTTATCTAAATCATCTAAAACGTCTTGTTTCCACATTGTCTTAGTTGTTGGCATACCATTTGATTTCTTCACAAAAACGCCAACAATGCTACCGCTACCATTATCATATGGCTGCGCTTGGTAGTTATCCTCAAGGAACTTAGTACCATGAGACACGTGCTCACCGTAGTTATTCTCCTTGAGAACCATTTCTTCGAATTTCTTTATACCATTTTCTGATAGAATGAATGTTTTCATACAATTAACATTTATTACTATAAATATAAGCTAATCATCTTTTCGCTCAAAGGCATAAGATAAAATACAGCTTCTGGTATTCTGAAAACTTCTACGAAACCTAGTCTCTGCCAATAGTTATGGCTCTTTAAGTCAATTTCAACACCACACCATATAAAGTCATAATTCTTGGCTAAGAACTCAATGTTATAGTGTAACATCTGTTTGTCAAGACTAGTACCCCTCAGTCTCTCGTCAATTATGAATGAATGTCCATTGACTTGGGTGAATTCATCAAAATATTGAGTAAGACCACTTTCAAAGAACGCTATAGGTGAACCTCTACGTATTGACCACTCACAGAATATGAGCAATCCATATATTTCATTTGTTTCCTTATCAACTAGTTTTATTGACTCTTCCAATAGCCCATTGGACTGCTCCAACTGGAATCTTGCCTCATCACTAGAAGACAAGTCGAAGGCTTTAGCCAATGTTTCACATATCTGGTCTAAATCTTCCTTAGAGGTCTTTCTTATTTCAACCCTTTCCAACAAGTCGTTTTTCGTTAAATCGTTGTCTACCAACTTGTTGCATAAATCTATCATCATGGCTGATTTCGATTTACGAATGCAAATATACTAAAAAAAAATGAGAAAACCAAATTTTTTTGGTATATTTTTGCTTATTTTTACGAAAAAAGGGAAGATAAAACGAGTTACCTCCCCCTTTTTTTAACTATAAAATATTTGAAAAACTATGAGCTTTTATTTAATTACAATCTGTCCATCCTCACATGAAGCACTGAACGTATAGTTTGGTTTATAATCATTCTCAAGCATAAGTTCTGTAATCTTATCCTCAATGTTGTTTTGGATAAGTCTTATGATTGGTCTTGCTCCAAACTCCTTGTTCTTAATAGCTTCTACGTGTATATAATCTACTACATCATTAGTATATTCTATATTATATTCAATACTATTTAGTCTATTATTAAATTTATTTATTTCTAATTTAACTATATCTTTAAGATTATCATCTGATAATGAATTGAAATATACTATTTGGTCTAGTCTGTTCAAGAACTCTGGTGTGAACTTCTTCTTCAACTCCTTGTCAATGATTGACTTCTTGTTGTTTTCCTCGTTGCTTACGAACCCAAGTCCGTTTCCAAGTTCAGCAGCCTTTCTAGCACCAATATTTGATGTCATAAGGACGATGACGTTCTTGAAGTTAACGATTTGTCCAGAACTATCTGTAAGTCTACCCTCATCGAACAACTGCAAGAATATGTTGTAAACCTCTTGGTCTGCCTTTTCAATCTCATCAAGTAGAAGCACACAGTGTTGCTTGTGCTTAATCTGTTCTGTGAGTTGGCCACCATTCTCGTAACCAACGTAACCTGGAGCAGCACCAGTCAACTTAGCGACTGAATTCTTCTCTGAATATTCAGACATATCGATTCTAATAAGTGCCTTTTCGTCACCGAAGATTTCCTCTGCAAGTTTCTTTGCGATGAGAGTCTTACCACTACCAGTTGGACCGACCATGAGGATATTGGCCATTGTCTTGTTCTTATCACCAAGTCCTACCTTATTTCTCTTGATAACTCTGCATACGCTATCAACAGCTTCATCTTGTCCTACGATGCTCTTCTTCAATATTTCATCAATGTGAGCAATCTTAGCTCTTTCACTTTGTGACAACTTGCTTACTGGAATCTTTGTAATCTCAGATACAACATCTGCGATGTCAGCCTCAGTAATGTCAATTGTAGCCAATTTAAGCTTCTTGATGTCTCTCTTATAGTCTGCAAGGTCTGATGCCAATACATTCTCTTCAATGGTAAGAGAATCAATCTTCTCAAATTCTCCATTATTAAGTGCCTCATTCTTCTCAGCTTCAATCTGTCTCATTCTCTTCTTGGTGTTCTGAATCTCGATAGGCTCTCTGTCTATGAGTGCTGTCTTTGCACCAGCGAGGTCGATGATGTCGAATGCTGAATCTGGCAAGCTTCTATCCGTAATGTATCTATCAGCTAAAGCCACAGCCTTTGCAATTGCCTTTTCATCATATCTTACATTATGGAATTCCTCGTAATACTTTTTGTTGGCATTCAATACTGTATTTGTATCTTCAATTGAGGTTGGGTCAATGATAATCTTCTGCAATTTTCTAGAAATCTGTACATTGCTCTCAATGGCATTTCTATACTCTTTGAACGTTGTTGTACCAATGACCTTCACAGTACCCTCAGAAAGAATGTTACCAATCATTCCGCTAATGTCAGTGTCCTTGTCCTTGCTTCCACTCTTCAAGACAGTGTGAATATCGTCAATGAATAGGATATATCTATCACTTGCTTGCAATGTGTCGAACAATCCCTTGATTCTTTCCTCGAACATTCCTCTGAAGTGAGTACCACTTACCAAAGCCATAGGGTTAAGCATTACAATTTCCTTACCCTCAAGTACGCTTGGTACTTTCTTCTCTTCAATCATCTTTGCAATTCCATAGACGATAGCTGTTTTACCACAACCACCTTTACCAACTAGGATTGCATTGTTCTTCTTTCTTCTTGATAGTACCTTGATGATTTCCTCAATCTCATCTTTTCTACCAATCACGTCATCAATCTTTCCATTCCTAGCCATCTTATTGAGGCTGGTGGTGTAAAGTTCTATTGATGCGTCTGTCGTGTTTGTTGTTACTGCTTTTGCGTTCACTTGGCTCTTCAATGGAATTTCCCCATCGTTCTTTGCTTTGCTGATTCTCTTCGGCTTAAGCTTTGAAGCTTTAGGTGCTTCCTCTTGTTTATCTGTGTTTATATTACATTTGTTGAATATAAACTCGTATTGCAGCATGAACTTGCTGAATACGTTTTCCTCCTTAAAGTTATTTTCCTTATTTAATATAGCAAGTAGCACGTGTTCTGTACCTACTTGTGAGTTATTGAGTTTCTCTGATTCTGACTTTGCACAATCGAGAATCCTCATAAGTTCTTCGTTAAATCTAACATTGCCATCTTTCAATTGTGGCTTTGTGTGACTATCAATTACTGATACGTAAACCTTCCTTAGTTCCTCAATGTTGTTTGACATTAGGCAATTGTCCAATATTAGGTTTGCATGACAGTCTCTTGTGTCCAAGATTGATAGTATCAAATACTCAGGTGTCAATACATCTGTGGGAAACTCATTTAGAAGTACCGAAGACATATAATCTAACACCTCATTCAATTCAATTGTGTAATTAGTTTCGCTGTTTTTACTCATATTTTTCAACTTTTATACTTAAAATATAATGTTTTCGCCTGAAAAAACAATAGGAAACGTTTGGAATTTTAACAAATTTTGTATATCTTTGCAAAAATATCTTAAAACAATGAGCAAGATTTTTAATTTTTATGCAAATGATGTCGATAGGACTTGGTATCAATCTAGCAATATCAAGTACAGTGAATGTATCGACCATGACAATGAACTGAAAACACTCAAGGTAGTGTTTAATAATGGTACGCAGTATCAATATAATAAGGTGGCAGTCCAAGACTACCTCTTGTTCCGTGATGCTGCTTCACAAGGAAAGGCTCTCAATGAATCCGTAAAAGGTAAGGGTTATGAATATGAGAAGCTTGAGAATGCCGACCTTGCGACTCTTGATGATGAACTAAACTTTAGAATGGAAGATGGTATCTTTGTTTTCTATGAAGATGGAAAGTTCACAATGAAGGATAATAAGGATAATGTCATCTGTGATAGGGATGTAAAGTTGACCTCAGATGCATTTGACACTGTTTGCTCCGCACTTGAATCTGTTGGAAAACAGTTATATACTGAAGGAAAGGGATTTGAGGATGAGTAGAGAAGAAAGAATAAAACTTTATGAAGCGGCCATAAACAAATGGGGAGTTGAAGCCCAGAGAAATATGGCATTTGAAGAACTTGGAGAACTTAATACCGTTCTTGCAAGGGACAGAAGAGGTAGAGCCACAGCAGAAGACATATTAACTGAATTGGCTGATGTGACAATTATGTGTGAACAATTGGCAACCGTTCTTGGCTATGACCTTTACGAACTTGAACTAGAAAGAAAATTACTAAGACTAAGAGACGAAAAACTTAAATTAAATGGTGATAATTAAAATTTTGGGAGCTATATTGGTTGCAATTGGTTTATTCTTAACAACCAATATTTTATCAAGTAAAATTAATAAAGGAATAGGTTGGGCATTATCATCTTTAGGTATGTTTTTATTTTTTGCCTATGGCATGATATGTGGAAATATGATTTTTGCAATACTCAGTTTATTATTCGTGATTGTTAATGCATATTTTTCTGTAAATTACTTCAAAAATAAATAAATAGTAATATGGGTATAATAATTAGTTGTTTCACTGGCTGTGGCCGTGAATTTCTTAAGAACACTCACGGAGATAAGGTAAAGATTTTCGATGCTGTTGCTGAAATGCCTTTAACAGATGTTGATGGCAAAATCAATGGTGATTTATTGGAGTCTTATTTTAATAAGGTAATGAGTGTTGTTGACGAGAATGATATTGTATTCGTTGACGCAAGTACAGCAGTTAGGGATAAGTTAAACGAAAATAATGTTGATTATGATGTGTTCTACCCAAGTTTCGAGAGAAGAGGTGAATTCATTGAGAATCAAGTTAGGAAAAGAACGAATCCAAAAATAATCAGAAGTCTTGACAAAGATTTCGAAAAATGGGTTAAAGAGATTGACGATGACGAATCTCCAAACTGTTATAAACATAAACTAAACAATCAAGGTGAGTTCATTGGTAACGCACCAATAATAATGCAGTATATAAACAGTCTAAATCAAAATGAGCAAGCGTGAACAATGGAAAACAATTCATGAGATATACAGAATCATGAGTAGAATGAAAAATACAATGAAAGAACTTGATGGTCTAATGATAATGGCTCAAAGAGAAATCTGCCAACCAAAACTTGTTGAAGTATGAATAATGTAGATGAGCAATACCTCTCGTTGATGCGAGATATTATTGAGAACGGTGTCGAAAAGGACACTAGAGCTGGACGTGTTAAGTCCATATTCGGTAAACAACTTAGATTTGACCTTAAAGAAGGATTCCCACTCTTAACCACAAAGAAAGTATTCACAAAGGGAGTCATTCACGAACTGCTATGGTTTTTACAGAGACCATATAACTCTCATGGAAGCATGAATATTGAATACCTTATTAGAAATGGTGTTCACATTTGGGATGATGATGCATATCGTTGGTTCAAGAATGAAGTTTCAAATAAGCAGAAATACATAAAAGACATTCTTGTATGTGTTAATGATGATGAAAGGGGCGAAAGTCCAACATACGAATATTGGATTGAACGTGATGTAAGAATGAAAGGCCAAGATTGGCTTAAGAACATAACAAAGGAAGAGTTCTTGGAATTGGTACTTCAAAAAGTTGAAATAAGATATGGTTGGGCTTACTCATATAGGTTTGGCGATTTAGGCCCAGTTTATGGAAAACAATGGAGGTCATTCGGTAATAACGAAGTTGACCAGATAGATAATATTATAGAAACATTAAAAAGAAGGCCAAACGATAGGAGAATGTTATGTGTTGCATACAATCCAGACCAATTGGATGATATGGCATTACCGCCTTGTCATGTTATGTTCCAATTCTATACAAGGGAATTATCTAGAGAAGAGAGGATGAAAATCTTCAACGATAGATATATGAAGAAACAAATTCCTAAGAAATGGCATGATTGGTTTGAGGAATATTCAAGGGATTTTGTAAATAATGATGCTGATGTTACAATGCCTAGTGATGGTAGTGATTTTGACATTGCAGACATTCCTAGATATGCGTTATCTTGTATGTGGACACAGCGCAGTGTAGATGTTCCACTTGGATTACCATTTAATATCGCCTCATATGCTTTATTGACTTATATGGTTGCAGAGGTGGTGAATATGGTTCCAGATGAATTGATTGCTTCACTTGGTGATACGCATATCTATATGAACCAAATGGATGGCGTTATGGAACAGCTTAAGAGAAATGGTAGTGATTTACCTAAATTGAAAATAAACCGAAAGGTGGAAATTCTTGAAGATTTCAAGTATGAGGACTTTGAGATTGAGGGGTATAACCCAGACCCACCGATTAAGTATCCTCTAAGTGTGGGATAATGAGAAGTGAAAGAACGACTAAAAGATATACTGAAGAAGAAGCAATTTCGTGTATTAAAGAGAGAGTAGAACCCATGAATTTCGAATTCATGGGTTTTGATGGTGAATACGTAAATACCCAGACAAAAGCTTTTTTTAGATGTAAAAAATGTGGTTATATTAATAAGTTAAGAACGGATAAGATACTTAATTCCATTATCGGTTGCAAAATGTGCAACGGACATGCAACTCCCTTTACTGAAGAAAGTTTTAAGGAAAAATGCAAAACAATGGGCTATGAATTTATTGGCTTTGTTGATGGTAAGTATAAAAATGGAAAAAGTAAATTAATTTACAAATGTAACAAATGTGGAAAGGTAGTTATTGTTAATTGTAGGAATTTTATGATGGATTGTTATAGAGGGTGCTGTAACAAGCAGCATCATTTATCTAGTGAAGAATATGAAGAAAAATTGAAAGCTATAATTAATGAAAATGACTATGAACTATTGGATGTCAAACATAAAAATGTAAAAGGAGAATTTAAGACAACAAGTTCAATAACATATAAATGTCATAAATGCGGTAATGTGACAACCACAACATTGGGACATATTGTAAATGAAGGCAATCGTTGCCCTGGTTGCGGTCAAGGAGCAAGAATCAATTCAGAAATAATCATGAAGAGAATTGATGAAAGATGCAAAGAGTTGGATTGCACTTTTGTAAGGTTTCTCAATGAGGAAAATGAATACAAGAACAATGTAACTAGAGTTCTTATTAGATGTAATACATGCGATTGTGAATGGGAAACGTCATATGCTCATTTTATACGTGACACTGGATGCCCTAAATGTGGTGGAAGTAAATTGTTGACCAACGAAGAAGCCACAGAAAGGGCTTTGGAAAAGGGTAAAGAAAATAATATAACTGTTTTGGGATTCGTTGATGGTGAATATAAAAATAATTTATCAAGATTAAAACTTGTCTGTAATGAATGCGGATACGAATGGGACATGAGGTATTCAAATTTCATGCAAGATAGAGGTTGCCCAAAATGTTGTGGAAATGTACAGCCTACAACAGAAGAATGGGTTGAGAAGGCTAGACAAGTGCATGGTAATGCGTTTGATTATTCAAAAACCGTCTATGCTGGTCTAAAGTCAAAAGTATGTATTATATGCCCAGAGCACGGAGAATTTTGGCAATGGCCTTATGCACATTTAATGGGTAGTGGATGCCCTTATTGTGATGGAAGTAGCTTAGAGAGGCTTGTTAGAAATTTTTTGGAGAGAAATAACATAGCATTTGAACAAGAAAAGAGCTTTGAATGGTTAAGATATGAATTACCAATGAGGATTGATTTTTATCTTCCAGAGTACAATGTTGGGATTGAATGCCAAGGTGGGCAGCATTTTAAGCCAGTTGCCATTTTTGAAGGTGAAGAAGGATTTAAAAGAACTGTCAAAAGGGATGACTTAAAAAGAGAGCTTTGCAAAATGCATGATATTAAAATATTCTATTTTTCCAATTGCGGAATAGAATATCCATATAAAGTACATGAAGACTTAGATGAATTATTAAAAGAAATAAAGGAATATTCTTATTTCGAAACAATGAAAGAAGTCATGTGCGGAGTGAAATAAAGGTGTTACGAAAGTGACACCTTTTTTTATTATGTGATATTTATAGAGAAAATAACTTATAAAACAGAAATAATAATATGAAAGCTAATATGTTAGATTACATGTACGAAGGTTACGGTTATGATATGGATAACCAACTCCTTTATGTTAATGTTGAAAACTATAATGAGGCACTTAATGAGAATGGTATCTCTGACGGTGGTATGGAAACCCTTGCACATCAAGGAATTATCACTCATGACCCAAGAATCCCAACTGAAGAAGATAATAAGTATGGTGAAGTTCCTTCTTATATCTCAGAGAGTGGTGCAAAGTACACTGACCTCAGAAAGCCTCTTTGCGGATGCTGCAACACTGGTTCAACACAGTCAAGTCCAGTAACTAATCTTGGTGCTGGCGAAACATTCACAACTGGTGACTAATCTTTTTTCAACATAATGTTTTTGAATGGGAAAAACTATTGTAATTAATCAAGATAGTTTGGTAACTCTTAAAGAAAATATGGTTGGCACTTCTAGTGTCAGCCATAATACTGTTTGTGTAAACGAAGTTAGGGCAGAGGTTGATGAATTCCAATTAGGCCAAGAAAGCGACAATCCACCAATGGGAGCTAATTATGCTCATGCTGAAGAGACTATAAAAGAAAGTTATGGAAATAAAATCTCTAATATAGATTTATCTGAGGTTGGTGAGGTTGTTTGCGAGGATTGGACATATGATGAGGAAGAATACCAAGAATGGCTTGTTGATAATGGGCTTCAAGATACACCAGAATCCAAAAGGCAATATATCGAGGAAGAATTCGTTGTGGAATTTGATATAACATATCTCGATAACCAAACGTATCACCCTATGGGTGGCGATTGGGCTAACTATGATGACCTTGTGGAGGTATTTGGAGAGAAAATGGCAAAGACCATTGAGGCTGAAATGCTAGCAAACGGCTATTATAAGTTTGACATTGGCGATTTATATTCAGACGAAACTTACGATATAAATAATCCTCAAGAGCTTAATGATATTGCAATGAAGCTTTTGCCTCATGGCGAATACTACAAAAATTGTAGAGGATTTATATTAACAAATGGTGTCATTGTATACACTGAAGGTGAACATAATGATGTACAAAGAATTCCAGGTATTGACAGCAAGTTCCAATTCATCGAACTCGGCAATATAAGGATATTAGACCATTCAGTAGATATTGGCGCAGAACCAACTTGGGAGCAAGAAAAGGTGTTAAGACAAGTCATTGCCTCTTATGATGGTGAGGAATTTTACCTAGATATATTTAGTAATGGAGGTGAAATTGGTGCTCAATACCCAAGTGCTGATTATCAATATATAATGGGAGAAATAAACAGATTCTATTCTGAAGGTATAAGACCACAAGGAGGCTATGCCTATGAATCTGAAAAGAAGGAAGGGGAAACAATAAAAGAGAATAGCAATTTTGAAGTAAATTCTTCTGACATTGATTTGTCTTCATTTAGGAAGAAAAACGAATTAGCCCCAATATGGGAGGATGAAGATACACTTGACTCAAGAGTTAGACTAAGATTGCTTGATATTGCGGATGATTTTTGGGAGTTTGTTAACCTAACATGGGTTAAGCCAAGAGGCATTGTCTTAACTGGTTCCATCTGTAACTTCAATTGGTCTCATTATTCAGACATTGACCTACACCTTATAGTAGACTTTAATGAAATTGATGATAAGACCGAATTCGTGCAACATTACCTTGATGCAAAGAAAAACGAATGGAATAGTGAGCATAACGAATTAACGTTGATGGGTTTCCCAGTTGAATTGTATGTCCAGAATATCGGAGAAATGCCTCGTAGTGGCGGCATATATGACCTTGAGGAAAATACATGGCTGAAGAAGCCTAATTCCAATGATATAAAGTCAATAGGCTTAGACAAGTTTTCAATTAAGGACAAGGCAGCAGAGATAATGACAATTATCGATGATATGTATAACGTGTTGAATGATACGACTGATTCATACGAGATTGAAGAAATTGGAGAAGATGCGCATTATCTTTGGAAGAAGATAAAGAGCATGCGCAAAGCAAGTCTTGAGAAAAATGGTGAAAGTGGTGCTGGAAACATTGTCTATAAAATTCTCCGTAGAACAAAATATCTTGACAAACTTTGGAAGCTATTAACCATTATTTATGATAGGAAAAACTCAATAAAAGAGGGACTAGATAAATATAAGGATGTAATAACCTTATTGAAGGAAGAAACCGTTGCTGACGGTTCTTCAGAGGGCAACCCATATAAGAAGAGGTGGAAGGCCGAACGAGAGGCACTGAAGAACTTTGTGGCCAACTACGGAAAGCTTATGCAATCAAAGGAAGATGACAAGGGAGGAAAACTATATAAGGTGTTCTTCGACAAACTGATGTCAAATCTTATCGGATATAACTACTGCATATGCGTGCAATGGGATGAGGTACAGATGAAGCCTAAGAGCACAGTATACATTAGGGCATTGGATAAGTTTACTCCTTTCATAAGGAGAAACCTACAATACGATGATAGAGGCTTTGACAATCAAAGGGGAACATATGATGATTTGAATACAATGAATCCCCAACAATACTAATAATTAACATTTTTCAATTATACCGAATATTTATATTAAAAATAAGTTTGAAAAAATTAATATATTAATTATGAATAATAAAATGACAACAAACGAGCAGATTAGCAGAATGAAGGCTTTGATGGGATACGGTCTTCAAACCGAAAGCAAAGCTCCATACAGTTCAGTAGAGAACCAGAAGCTTGGTGCTGACGGTAACGTATACGGTATTGTACGTGAGGGTACAAAGTACTACATCAAGTCTGCTCCTAACAAGCAAAATCTTATTAAGGAAGATTTCAACTACATTGGTGGTTTCAGAAATAGGAAAGATTTCCAATATAATTCTTTCGCTGATGCACAGAAGAACTTTGACCTTAAGATGATGTCTCTTAGAGAGGCAGCTAACAAGCAAGATTTCAACATCAATTCTTGGGATTTGGACAAGAAGGAAAATGTTGTACTTGAAGCTACTGACAAGATGAAGAAGGAAATTCTTCGTGAACGTCAGATTATGAAGAATGCAATGGTTATTGCAGAGAAGAAAAAGGGCAAGGACTGTGCAAACGGTGTTTGCTGCGACAATATCTCTAGCGAGGTAGAGGAGTGTGGCGATGCTACAAAGGCAAATGACGGTTACACCAATGCATCACTTCCAAAGGAGTCTGGCATGATTGAGTCAGTTGTTAAGGAAGAGGAAGTTCTTGGCTGGAACAGAAAGAGTCCAGACTACATGGATAAGTCTCATGGAACTGAAATCGGTGATAGCGCACCATTCGATGATGCTACAGCACGTAATATCGACGACCAAGACAAGAAGGTAACTAAGACTGGTGAAATGAAGAACGGTGTGGTTGAGAATCACGGTGTTTCAATGCACGATACTGATGACCAAAATAAGCCTACTGTAGGTGTTGGCGAAGGCCCATCTGACGATAACAACAAGCCTTTCGATGGTGAGGAAGGTAAGCAACTTGATGAGGCTATCGATGACTTCGGTCCAGACGATGCTGAAGGCGATGCTCTTGGTGACGAAGGACTTGAGGGCGAAGGTGAACCAATCGGTGATGAAGAGCCAATCGGTGATGAGCTTGGTGACGAGCCAATTGATGACGAACCAATTGACGATGAGGAACTTGGTGATGATTTGGCTGATGACGATGATGATGAGGAGGAAATCTACGAGGATGACGTTGAATCAAGACTTGATGCAATGGAAGATATTCTTTCACAAATCGCTGACAAGTTGGGCATTACAGAACCAGCAGTTGATGCTGAAGACTATGGTGATGACGAGCTTTTCGATGACGAAGGGGATGAGGAAGGCTTCGAGGATGAAGATGGCTTCGAGGATAACTTAGATGATGACGAGTTAGAGGAGCCAGAAGAGTTCCCAATGGAAAGCAGACGTAGACGTGGTGTTCAAATCTATGAGACAAAGGCTTATAGAGAGGCAATGCGCAAGCTTAACGAAGAGGGTATGACTCCATTCAAGGACGCTGGTCGTGTTCCACAAGGAAACATGAACAAGTTGGATGACTTTGGTAAGCACCCAGCATATCAGAAGAAAGTTATGGAACTTCCTCCAAAGGATTTGCAAGAGTTCCCAGGTTATTATGATATGAATGATGACTCTGTTAAGAACGATACTCCTTACGGTGAGAAGATTGGTGATGGTGCTCCATTCGACATTGACCCAGAGTCAATCGACAATGCAATTGCAGAGGCATTTGACCGTCTAAAAAAAAACAGAAAGTAAACGAAGGAGTCTTTGAAGAAAGACCTACTAAGTTGGAAATACCTAACAGCAACCCTCTAGGTGGCGATGTGGATGGCATGGGTGATTTAGATAATGCTCCAATCCCACCAATGGCTGCTGATGGAGGAATGGATGAGCCAATTGGCGATGCTCCAAGTGGTATGGGCGGTGAACCACCAATGGGTGATGAACCCCCAATGGATGAAGAACCACCAATGGGCGGTGACGATTTATCACAAGAAGATAATGAAGTCTTAGATGTTGCCAATAATCTTACTACAAAAGATAAGGCCACATGGCTTGAATATGGTAAGAGCATGGAAAAGGATGGCTCAGATGAGGCACCAGAACCAATGGGAGGAGAAATGCCAATGGAATCTGTAAATCGTTATAAAATGATAATCGATGAGGTTATTAATGACGTTCTTGATAATCAAGATGGAATTACAAGACCTAGCAAGGAACTTCCAGAAGAGTATGAAGGGTTCGAAAGTCCATTCAAATCTCCATATTAATACGATAAAAAAAGGATAGCTAAACGGCTATCCTTTTTTTATTTCTCTTTCCATTCATCGATGTGTTTCATCGCATATGTAAGCTTCTCATAACTCTCTTTAGACTTGTCTTTTCTCCATTCTGCCAAGAGCTTTTGAGTTCTTTCCTTGTCCCTCTTGATTCGCTTTTCTGCAAATGAATCCTTTGTTTCTTCGGCCAAGTAACAGCTTACATAAGCCTTACCATTCTTACCTATGCCCTCAAAATGAACCCAATCAAACTCATTGAAGAACTTCTCAGCAATCCTAACCATTTCTTTAGGCTCTACCACATGACCTCTGCTTGACTCAAACAATTCAGATGCGCAATTACCATCAGCCAAGAAATCGTAGTAGCATTCTGTGATTCCCTCATCCTTTATTGCTGCTTCCAAACATTCTCTTACAGTTTCAAAGCACTTCGTGTCCGTGCCTTCTAAATATCTCTTTACCATGTTCAAAGTTTTTTATGCTATAAATATTTTCTTTATGCAAATGTACTAAAAATAATTGAATTACCAAAATATTTATTATTAAAAAAAGTTAATTATGAATGAACGTATAGAATATACGCCAGATGGTAAAGGTTTTATTTTAAACGCTGATGATTATTCAAGGCATGAAGTGAAAAACTTTGCTGACGTTTATGATAAAGAAAAGTTTCTAGACTTGATGAAGAAAGGTGGAAAGGCAAGAGATTGGGTTGCTAGGCACAATACTTTCGGATATTACGTTAAGAAAAGAGACGCAGACGGAAATGTATTATCAGATGCCGATGCGCAATTACAAGCATTGCCAAGATATATGACTGACGAATCTTGGTATGATGAGGACAATTATTTTTGGATACAGATTGATGGTTTTTCAAAACCATTAATATGCCAATTGAGAATTTCAAATCATAACACATCACACTCACAATATGAGAGTTCTCATTCAAATGATAAGAGTGTTGATTGCCAAACTTGTCTTAATGTTATCATAGGCGATACTGCATATAATAGAGATAAGTTTGATACCCATGCTAAAGGTAAAGATGCCATAGTGTCAGTTGAAACGTTTTTTGACGAGGATAAGAGAACCCCAGAACAAATAAAGTTCTTTGAGAACTTCGTGGAGAAGGTAAGAAAAGGTGCGCAACCATCCATAACGATGGCTGAGATTAGAAAATATATTGACCCAAAGGCGAGAATAGTCATATCTCAAAATGGTAAAGAAACCACTGCAAGTCTTGCAAATATAAGACCAAGCCAATATTCGGCTAGAAAGAATAGGGTTGTGAACAGACTTAAAACAAGAGCGTGGACTACTAAGACAAACAATAACAACTTTGAAATACCTAAAGCAATTCCATTTAGTGTAGTAACGAAGAATCAAACTGGCGAAAAATACACAGATAAAGATGGAGAATATGATATATTCTTATACAATGATAGACGTTTTGCTTTCAGTTATGATAAATTCAAAGCATATTACATCAAGACCAACGGTAACTTGAGTAAAGATAACGAAATAGAGATATTAGATGAGAATAGACGTAGAAGACATAACATTCTAGAAGACAAAAATATGAAGATATTAGTTAAAAGAAATAACAAATTACTTAAACTTGGTGAAGGTAGGATATATTCAAAAAGCCAATTGAGACTACATGAAACCATTACAGTTGGTGATACTACTTCAAACGATGAACAAATAAATGGTGCTGGAGACTTGGAAAGAAAAGTCAACCAAGGTTTCGCAACAGACTCAAAACTTGATGCACAAACTGTTCCAATGGATTCAATAGGACACCCTACTCAAGTATTAAAGGGTAGTGGTACTGTGCTACAAACAGACCAAAAGCAGCTATCTCAAAACAAAGCCCAATATGCAAATTTGGCACAGCAAATGCCAGGTGCTAAGTTGAAAGTGCTTAAAGGAAATGCCTTGTCAAATGGTGACAACACACTTTCAACCGAATCTAGGGTTATCGAAATGAGAAAGAGTTCAATACCATTTACTAAGAAAGAATTAAGTGACTTCTTGAGTACTTTATAATGAGAAAGATATATCTAAAAGAAGATTCTATCAGAAGTGTTATGGAGACTAGGCTTTTGCCTAAATTCATATTCAATGCTGTCAAAAGACATGAAACATCATTGGGGGATAACAGTATGTTCCCTAGTGGTGGCGATTATTCTTTTGACTATACAGTATTGAAAACAAGATACAATGAGGTGTGCGAAGCAATTGAAGAATTTGGGTTAGAGAGTCTTGATGAGGATTACTTGATGACCGAATTAAGTGATTCCTTAAGGTTATGCAAGGAAATGGAAACTCCAATTAGAGGCGCACTAGAAAATATATGCGAGAATGCTGTTAACAGATTGTTTGCAATTCCAGAAGAAATAATCAATTTGAAAGTTAAATTGGTAGATAAGGTCAAGTTTAAGAACTCTGTAAGACTGAGACCAGAATCTAGCGAGGATGTTGAATATTCATTTGAAGACATCGCAGATTTGGAAATGTCAAATAAGGCAATCGAGAAAAGAAGATTCATTGATTCTCTCATACAAGGTGCATCTTATACTTATTCAAACATTTTAGGTTTGTATATTGAGGATATTGACAAGATTAACAGAGACCTTATCCCATTATACAGAAAAATCATTGCGATAAACGATTATCTTCTGTTCACCAAGAAAGAAAAGATGACAGATAAAAATCCAATGCAAGGCTCATATGTTGAGGTGCATTTGTCTGTTGGCGGTGGGGAAGGAAAAAGCGGAATAAAGGCACAAGGCATAATATTCCCACTTCTTTTACAAGAGACAATCAGAGGCTTATTTGAACTATTCTCTTCACATGGTTTGCCAAGTGATATGAAAAAGGCTCAATACATAATCAAGAAGGCCGATTTCGTCCTTGCAGAGCCTTGGGATATGCGTTTTGGTGTAACTCTCTGGAACAAGATTTTTGGAAGCGTAGAGGACACAAATATGATTCCTTATATGTTCACCTCACTCATTAAGCTTGATAATGATACATTTAGTGAATACGTTAAGGAAATACTAGCGCACACAAAGAAGGGAAAGACCATTGTGGACAAATTAATGCAGCAAGCGGAATATGACAATGGATACCAGCAATTCACGAATAGGATAAACGCAAAGAACGTTGACAAGTCTCTTATACAAGATTCATTCTTCAATGGTGCTGATGAAAGCGGACTTGAGCTAGATTCAGATACAAGTGAAGGTGATGTCATTCAAGAAGAGGAAGATGCTGACACGGTTGGACAATATGAAGCAGAACCAACTAAACCGATAGAATATTATCAGCAGTTAGTGCAGTCTGCAACAGTAGAGAATATTGATTTCTTTGAAGGTAACGTAAATGGCGTTACTGAGGATTTGATTGTTACCATTAACGGTGAGATAATACCAAGGGCATTGATTCTACTTATGGTACAGTCCGTGAACATTAGGATAAGCGAACAACAGAGAGTTCCAATGATTCAAGTACATATTATCTTGAATGAGAAAATCCAAAGACTTGGTTTAGCACCAAAGATTTATAAGAAGCTTATCTATACCTTCGGAGCTATTTATAGTGGAGAGGGTAGGAGGATAAATAAGGAACATATTGCAAAGGTATATGCGAAGTTGGCACAAGACCCAGACTTATATGTATATCATGACGATATGTGCTATATAGCAATGAAAAGAGAAGAGTAATCAAGGCGATTACTCTTTTTTTGTTCGTAAATATTTATAAATGAATAACTTTTCGAAATAGTGTTATATTTATTAAAATTTAGAATGTTACAATAATGATTTGTTAAAAGAAATTGAAAAGTATGTTATATAATTATAAGGAAATGCAAGCTGATTATGCTCGTTGTTATGCCGATAAATCTCGCATATTATTCATAGAAAAGTATTTCTCAACCTTCAATGCAACGAAGGGTAAGAAGACACAGTTTCATTGTTTCCCAAGACAAAGGGCATTCCTAAAGGCTCTTTCTGAGAACAGAAACGTTGTTGCAATTAAACCAAGACAGTGCGGTATCACCACATTGTCAAGTGCTTGGGCTGCTGCTGCTTGTGCATTCGCATCAAAGGAAGCACCAGAGACAATCTTGTGTATTGCTAACAAACTTGAACAAGCACAAGAAATCATTATCAAGGTACGTGATTTCCTCGAACAAGTACCAAGATGGTATTGGGGTACTGAGTTCTTTTCACCAGACCCAGATTCAGAAAAAAATATCAAATCAATTTTTGTAAAGGACGCAAAGGGTGAACTAAAGCTATTCAATGGCTGTAGAGTCATTGCACGTGCATCTGGCCCTAACGCTTCTCGTGGTATCTCTGCTGTATCAGTATTGATTCTTGACGAGGCTGCGTTCATTGAGGAAGGTGTGGCTGCATTTACCACTGCTGCCGCTACAATGGCATCAAACCCTAATTCAAAGACTGTTATGGTATCTACCCCTAACGGTAGAGACGAGTTGTATTACAACACATATAGACAAGCACTTAGCCACGAGAACAACTTCGTGGCTGTGCAGTTCCGTTGGTATCAAGACCCAAGATTCAATAAGTTCCTTGTATGGAAAAAGAAAAATGAGGAAACAGGTGAATGGCTCTTCGACCAAGACCCAATAGTTAATGCGGAGGGTGATATTAAGTACGATGAGGAACGTTGGGCTAGACTTGAACACATGGGTTGGAAGCCTACAGCACCTTGGTATGAGGATATGTGTAAGTCATTCAACAATGACTCCATTAAGATTGCCCAAGAGCTTGATGTATCATTCATGGGTTCTGCTGACAACGTTGTTGCACCAGAGTATATTGAAATGCAAGAGAAGCTTAACACAAGAGAGCCACTTGAGGATTTCAAAGACCCATTGGCTGAAGAGACTTGGTTTTGGAAGAAACCTATCGATGGACACAGATACATCCTTTCTTGTGACCCAAGTAGAGGCACATCTGCTGACCGTACAGCAATCGAGGTGATTGACATGGATGGTAGGGATGAGAACGGAATGCCTATCATTGAGCAAGTTGCGGAATACGTAGGAAAGAAATTGGGCGATGACATTGGTGCTTTATGTTACCAATACGCGACAATGTATAATGAGGCATTCATTGTTGTTGATGCAACTGGAGGTCAAGGTGATGCTGCAATCCTAACACTTCTTAATATGGGATATAAGAACTTGTATTATGAGGATATGAGCCAGAAGACTTACATGGTTCAGAGATTGACCAAGAACTATGATGGATATACGGATAAGTTGCCAGGTTTCCACTTCCAAGGAAACCGTTATCCAGTGCTTGCAAACTTCGCTGGTCTTGTTCGTAACAATGAATTCAAGATTCGTTCTGCTAGGGTTATCAACGAATTGGAGACTTGGATATTCAAGGGTGATAATGCCAGAATGGACCACCAAGAGGGTGCTCATGATGATACAATTTGTTCACTTGCGATGGGATTGTTCGTTATGCAGTATACTGTTAACAGAATACAGAATACCGTCAATAAGGATAAGGCAATGCTCAATGCCTATATGATGTCGAGTGCAATCAACATGAATAAGCCGAAGATGGGTAAGGGAAGTACGCTTGCGCCTCAAAGTGGTTTACCATTCTATAACAGCAATAAGGCTGTTAAGAAATTTGAGCATGTAAATGGTACACATATGTGGTTGTTCGGAGCGATGAAATAGGTATTAAGTAATATTTATATTTATACTTAAGAACTTATATTTTATAATAAACAAAAGATAAATGGCAAAGAAAAATACAGTTTTTCAAGCTCTAGATAAGGCTATAACTGGCAATTGGTCTTCTCCTACCACATCGATAGCAGAGCCTCATATCAATTCATATGATTTGACGAAGCCTGAAGATAATACGGTTATATATAGAACCAACAATAAGGAGGACTATTTACAGAAAAAGCTTGAACTACAGCAAGATAGATATTTGAAAGATAGATGGATTAAGGCAAACGTTAATCTATCTGTTACTGCATATGCTGGTCTTAACAACATCAAGCTTATGTATCGTGATGCTGACTTGATGGATGCATTCCCAGAGATTGGTGCTGCATTGGACATCGTATCAGAAGAGTCAAGCATAGTCAATGATAAGGGTATGATTGTTAATGTCTATTCAAAGTCTGAAAGAATCAAGAGTATTCTTGAGGATTTGTTTGTGAATCGCCTTAATATTCAATTGACTGGTCAGATGATTATTCGTGCTATGTGTAAGTATGGTAATCAGTTCATGCTATTGGATATTGACCATAAGAACGGTGTCAAGGGTTGGAAACAGTTACCTGTGTTTAACATCGAGAGAATTGAGAATGGTATTCAGAACCCATACGGTGCTGGTGCTTCAATAGCTGTCAATGGTATCACAAAGGAAGATACCGACCTTTCAACACAGTTTATTTGGTTGGATGACAACAATTCGCAAATCCCATTCCGTGATTGGCAGATTGCTCACTTCAGGCTTCTCACCAATTCATTGTACTTGCCTTATGGTGTAAGTTACTTGAATGCAGCACGTAGGCATTGGCGTATGCTTTCCCTTATGGAAGATATGATGCTTATATATCGTCTTGAGCGTTCATTTGAAAGACGTGTGTATAAGATATTCGTTGGAGCAATTGACGATGCTGACGTACAAGGATACGTTGAGAGAATTGCAAATGAATTCAAGAGAACACCGATTATTGACCCTGTGACTGGCCAAGTTGACCTTCGTAAGAATATTTTGTCAATTGACCAAGATATATTTATTCCAGTAAGAGACGAGTCAGCACCTACACCAATTGATACACTCGCAGCAGGTCAGAACATGACAGCACTTGATGACATCAAGTTCGTACAGAGTAAAGTTCTTACAGCACTTAGAATACCAAGGTCATTCTTGAACTTTGACGAAGGTGTTGGCGAGGGTAAGAATCTTGCACTTATGGACATTCGTTTCACAAGAACTGTCAATAGAATACAGCAAGCATTCTTGATGGAGTTGACAAAGGTTGCTTCAATTCACTTGTTCTTGTTAGGATTCAATGATGAGTTGACCAACTTCACATTGTCAATGAACAACCCATCAACACAAGCAGAGCAGCTTGAGATTGAGAATATGCAGAAGAAGATTGATGCTGTTAGAGACGCAGTATCAGACCCAGGTAACGGTCTTCCAGTTATGTCACAGACACGTGCATTGAAACAGATTATGAAATGGTCTGAGAAGGAAATCAAGGAGAACCTTGAAGAGATACGTCTTGAGAAGGGTATTGCTGCTGAACTTGAGAAAACCACACAGATTATCAAGAAGACTGGTATCTTCGATACCGTTGATAGAATCTATGGTGAACCAGGAGCTGAATACATGGATGATATGCAAGGCGGCATGCAAGGACAAGGCGGTCCTGGTGGAGACATGGGCGGTGGTATGGGAGCACCACCTCCTCCAATGGGAGAACCAGACATGGGAAGCGACATCGGAGGTCCTGGTGATGACACCATCGTAGTTGGTGGAGCAGAGGGTTCAATGCCTACTACCGATATGGAGAGTGAGACAAGTAATCCTATGGAATCAAGATACAGCAACAAGCCACTTATAAACGAGCAGAACAGCAAGTTAGACGATATGTTTAATAAGTATTTGTCAACATTGTCTGAGCACAAGGAAATGAAGAGGGAAACCGAATATAAACGCGCTGATGTCTATGACAGTGATGCCTTGTTAATCAATGAGGAATTCGACAAGATGATTGATGCCCTTGGAAAATTTGCTGAAAAAAAAGATGAAGACTAAATAGAAAGGCGTGACATCAGAAGTGTCACGCTTTTTTGCTTAAACGAGATATTTATTGGAAATAATATGTTGATGAAAAAGAAGAACATACTAGAATATTTCGAGGGAACTCCAGATGCTGTATACGATACTGAGAAAGGTGTCACTTTTCGTTGGAATGATAGAGAGGGAATTTGTTTCGGATATTTTCCAGTCTCTTTAGACCATGATTATGAACTGTTTGTCGGTAGCAATAACCATATGAAGCTTGCTGAAAAAGCTGCCAATAAGCTTGTCGGTAAGGCATTGGTTAAGGTTATGGAGAAGTACCCAGATTATATGAGTTGGATTACTAGTACATGTTGGGATAATGCTTACGGATTAGGAAGGTATTGGGATTTTGAAAACCCAAAATATCCTAATGTGATGGCGTTTTGGTATCTTCCAAGTTCCCATTTAATGAAGGAAATCGTCACCAAATTAGACATAGACCCTAGCAAGTTCGTATTGGTCACTGAAGAATCTCAGAGTGAACTCATGGAGAATATGACAGTATTGGAATACATTGAGAAGGGCTTAAACGGTAGTACCGATGCGGAGGTTAAGAAAATAAAGGAAACTCCTTTGAGAATTGACCCAAAGGTACAAGATATAATAAGAAGCTATAACCAACCAAATGATAGTTGGCAATCTAGAAAAGAGAAAAAAGGTTGGAATAGTCTAGCACAGAGAAACGCCATGTTGTATCAAGAGAACAGACAGAGAATAGATGAGTATTATAGTGGAGACCCAGACACCATTGATGAAATTGATGATGAAACTGGAGAGTATAAATCTAGTATAAACTATAGAGACAAGAATGTTATCTCATTCGGTTTCTTCCAAACAGCGTTGGATAATACTGAAAAGGAATTCATATATAAGACCGATATATGTCATCACGACATATGCAAAAATCTTGCAAATAATATAATTGGCAAGGCAATGGCTTCTGAGGATATTGAAAATTCTGAGATACAAGACGTTGCCGCTTCAATTTATTCTTGTGCAGCATATAAAGGACGTATTTTCTTGGATGCTAATGTCATAACAACTTGGAATAGGGTGTCTTCAACCACACTTGAGAATTTGCTTAATCTAATGGGTGGCGTGGAGAAATGGAAGAACTTGATTTACATCGTACCAAACTGGTGGAATGAGAATTGGGAAACTGATGAAATATCACGAAAGAACATCAATGTGGTGGAATACATAGCACAAGGAATCACTGCTGACGAATCAAGGGATAGACACCAGATGGATAGAGATTTCAAGCCATTGCTTGACGAATGGATTGTAGATGTCATAAGAGAGTACAACAGACCAAATTCAACATTGGCAGCTAAGACAGCCAAGTTAGGAAACATGACGATTGCACAATATAACTCATTAATACATCAAGAAGAGAAAGAACCTAAACAAACTATAAAAGAAAACAATATAAATATGGAGAATAATAAGTATCAAGAGGAGTTTTCAAACTACCTCAACATAATGTCTGAGGCATTGAAGAAAGACGATTACAAGGCTTACGAATATGTTAAGACAATGTTGGATGAGGCCATTGAGGACAGCAAGCATGAGAAGGAGCTTATGAATGAAATGAACACAACCAATTTCGGTGTGTTGAACCACATTTTCGAGAATGAACTTCCAACTCTTATAAAGACAAACAAAAAGGCCGTTAAGAAGGTCATAAACACCATAAAGGAAGACAAGAACTTGCTTGGCCAATTTAATTTTTATAATGTAATCAAGGAGCAGTATAACGGCAAGGTTGCAGAGACATTGGATTCAAAGGCAGCACTTGAGCAAATCGCAAAGATTGTATCTGAGGAAATTGATGCCAAGACAATCAAGGCTTCAAACAAGAAGTTGAAGGATGTGATGATTGAATGCGGTGTTAAGCCATCTGAGTTCGTTGATGAGGAATCAATGAAGCTTTATGAAAATGGAAATATCATCTTGTCAAACAAGAGAACCACCAATAATGCCCTTAACTTAATTGAAAGCTATGACGCGGTTTCAAAATGGATGGATGCTCATAAGGAGGATAAGAAGGTAGGACAAGATGCTGATAAAATGATTAGGGAGTTCGAGGAGAAGTTGAAGAACAACCTCAATGAATCTGAAATGTCATTTGTGCAGCAGATTACCGACTGGCGTAGTCCAATTGCAGAGCAGAGAAAGGAAAAGCTATTCAATAAGTTCAAGAATGAATGCATCGAGAAGATTAACTCAATGTTGAAGGAAGATGCAAATAATGTTGAGTTGAAGGGCTTGAGCGACCAGCTCAGTGAAATGAAGTTCGACAAGAATAATATTGTAAAGGACATTGCAAAGCTATTGGAAATAAGGGATATATTGATGGATGATTAAGAGTTATGAAGGATGTTATCGCGGAAGTAATAAATAATTATCTAAATAGTAAGTGTATGGTAAATGAACATTTTTACTGGGGTGATGACTTGCACACAATGAAGAAGTGCAACGATTCCCTAAAAGGTGTATACTCAAGACTTATCAACAACGGTCTTTCAAAGAATGTATACATCGTTCAACAGCTTGGGGATATTATTAACAGGCTAGAAAAATTAACAACGTAAGAAAAAGTGCAGTCAGAGATGACTGCATTTTTTTTGTTCTTGTTGATATTTATTAGAAAAATAAGTATTTAATATGAATAAAATAGATAAGGACGCATCTAGCCATTTTAGGTCAATGGTTGATTATGGTGATAATCGTGATGACAAAGAAATTGAAAAGGACGCATCTTGGAGAGCATTACATGACCAAACCCCAAAAAGGTCTAGGGAGGATGCTCAAAAAGAAAGAGATAGATTAACAGATAAACGTAAAGCAGCAAAGGCATACGTTAAAGGGTATAATTTTAAAAATGAATCAAAGAATATGAATAAGAAACTTATAAGATTAACAGAAAGTGACCTTCATAATATTGTTAGAGAGGCAGTAAATAGGGTGATAAAAGAAAATGTCCTCAATAAAAGAAATTTAAGAGAGGCTATGACGCATTTAGGCTATTGGGAGAGAAATAAACCTTATAATCAAGACAGTTTATTTGAAGGAATGAAGAAAAAAGTTGAAAGAAATTTAAGGAGAGCTGGTCTTAACCTTCCATTTGCCGTTAGAAATTATGCTGATTGGAACATTGCTGTAGATATACCAATTTCAGCTATTAAGTCATATTCAGATGAGCTTGTTGATATGTATAGTAATGATATAACAGCAGCGAATAAAGATATTGTTGGCGGCAGATTTGGTGGAAGTTATGATGCAAGTTTTAAAGGATTATCAAGATTATATAACGATGACTATGTAAATGGAGGTTATAGTCCAGAATATATAAATGCTTCTTATGCAAAGAACAATCCTGATTCTTCTTTAAATCGTTTTTATAATAAATTAAAAGCTAGTCCTAAAACCAAATGGTTAAATAAATCTTCAAATCCAGATTTAGAGTGGTACTATACACGTCATATGCCTAATAGAAGAAAAGAATATGATGATTTAAGAGAAGAAATTCTAGCTATAAAATCTATTATAGAAAGTGCAGGATATAAAGTTGGAATTAGTAATGAAGAATTTTTTGATAAATGGGATGATGAAAATGATAATTATTCAATGCAAAAATTCGTAAGATTCGTACTTAGTTCTGATGAATTATCAAAATATAGAGATGACCAATATAATACGCCACAGCACAGAGAAGATTTTAGAAGAGAACAAGAAGCTGAAAGAAATGCTGAACGAGCTTTTGAAGATAATTGGATTAGAAATAATGGATAATAAAATCAAAGACCATAAATAAGAATATTAAAAAGAGCAACCAAGGCGGTTGCTCTTTTTTTGTGTCTAGGTCTTGATTTTACGAAAATTTTTGTTATATTTTAAATGTAATTGATTTTAAAATATGAAAAGACTTAACAAAGAATATAAATTGGATGTGTGCAAGCATATATCATTAAAGTATGGAACAGTAAACAGAAACAATCCACAAGTGGTTTATGTAAGTGGAAAGTGTTGGGTATCCCCATTACGAGAAATGAATTACAGTAATGTAATAGATGGGATTGAGAAGGAAATGAAGAAGAACATCAAGACGTTCTTCATTGACAACATAAACTTTGAGAATAGGTTTATATTGGATTTTGATATTAATATTGACAATTTAAATCCGCAAGACAAGAAGTTCTTATCATTTGATTTTTACCTCAGACAGAATGAGAAGAACAAGAAGCAGCTAACCGACTTGAAGGATTTATTGAATGGAAAGGTTAGCACCATTGCAAACAATTTGGTATATATGTTCAAGGAAAACGATTTTTCCATTGAGAAACGCAAGTAACTTGATATTTATATAAAAATTGAATGATATGAAAAAGATTATAAGATTAACAGAATCAGACCTACATAGAATCGTGAAGGAGTCAGTTGAAAGAATATTAAGAGAGGATGTTCTTGGTAATGACTGGCGTGAGAAAGAAGATAACAATGAAGTAATGAATAATTACGAGGCATTTGAAACGCAGCAAGACGAAAAGGATAATAATTGGGGTGTTAAGGGTGAGGAACAATTTGACCCAACCCATTGGGATAACAGCAGTGATGACATTGTAAATGCATAATGAAATAAAAAAAGCGAGACCGTTCAAGTCTCGCTTTATTTGTTTTTATCCTCTATAGTTATTCAACACGTAATTCTCAAGTATCTCTTGGTTATCGCTACTCAAATTCAAATAGAACTTATTCATTACACCATAAGAACCGACTGCATCATAGTATGAGTCAAACTTATTTTGTAGGTGATGTGCTAGATTTGGGTTATCAGCCCATGCTCTTTGTATGAAATCATTCTCGAAGTTTGCACACCAATAGTTCCACATTCTTATTGGACTACCGCTACCGATTCCTTCTTTAATTACCTTTTGTACAGATTCTTGTACTATATTATGAAGGTCATTCTCTGTTAATCTAATTACTTTTTTCATGAGTTCAATATATTTTTAATTCTACTTATTTTTTCGTTCAATGAAGGTTTATTGTTTGTTGTTGTATTTGCTTCAACGTATTGTTGCAATTCCTCTGGTTGCCCAATGAATGCTCCTGGGGTTGAAGGGTCACTTACAACGTCCCAACAAATCAACTCAAAGTCATCACCTACGATATATTGTCCAAGTTTCTGTTCAACAGAACCGACACCTCTTGAAGATACACCAATCTTAATTCCATTCATCAATAGGTTGGCCATTTCATCACCTCTTGTTGTTACAATACCATGTTTTCTGAATCCGTATGATGTATTGATTTCTAGTTTTCCAACAAGTGTTCTACCCTCCCAATGGAGTTCGATTATATTGATTGCTATTCTTCCCAAGTCAATTGTAGATTCTGCTGGATGATTCAATTCACCTATTGCTCTTCTATCGTTGATTTTCTCTTGGTATAGTTCGACTTGTTTCTTCAATACCTCTTCTGGATATATTCTACCATTTGCATTCTTTACTCCAAACTTCTGAAAAACAGCATCCACAACAAATGGGTATGGTACGTTCCATTCTCCTGCTTCAAGGCTTTCCTTAATGACTTGAGGGTTCTTGATGAACATATATCCGTCTTGTTCGATAAGGATACCATGACCAGTCTTACCTTCTTTTATTATCTCTAATTCAGCTTTTTTCATTGTTATTATTTTTTATTAATAAATATTTGTCCTTTTCTAAATATTTATATATTAGCATACAAACCGAACCATAAAATGTCTATATTTGCATTATTTTAAGGCATTATAGAATTTTTTTGGTATTTTTGCTATATTTATAATTAAAATAATGTATTAAATTTATTTTCTAAATGAGTAAAAATATTAGAAGCAAAGTAGTTAGAGAATCTTTATTGGATTACAACACACTCGCAAATTCTTTGAAAGAAAATACTGAAAGTGCAGTTAAGGCTCTTTTGGGTGAGGCTGTACGTGATACATATGCCAAGTTATTGTCTGAGGGTGACGAGGACGATGACAAGGAATACGAAGAAGGTGAAGTGGAAGATACTAGTTCTGATATTACAAACGATGCAGAATCTAGCGATGTTGCACCTGAAACTGATGGTGATGATGCAACCGCAGACACTGAAATGGACACTGAAGGTGGCGAAGCTGTAGAGGATGAGATACCAGCTGAAGATGGTGTTGAGGCTTCTGAAGGTGAAGTTACTGACGGTGAAGGTGGTGACGAATGGGCAGAGTTTGATAAATATAAGGTATCAGACGATGAGTATGACTTTACAAATGCGGAAGACGAGGAAATCGTAAAGGTTTACAAATTAATGAAGAATGACGACCAGATTCTCGTTCACAAGGACGATAATGGCAACGTAAACATTCAAGACAATGAAACTGGAGCTGAGTACCTAATCAAACTTGATGACGAAGGCGATGCAGCTGGTGTTGCAGCAACTGAGCCAAGTGACGATGAAGTAATTACTGATGACAGTGCAGAAGATGATTTTAATAATGACATGGATGATATGAATGAATCAACAGAGAGAATGTTTGAGTTGGTACTAGAGTACGATTCAAACGTGGGCTACACTGACAATTATCAGAAGAAGGATGTAATGACAAATCCAGGTATGTCAGAGCCAGGTAAAAATGTAAACGATTGGGATGCAGGTGTACCAAAGGGCGATGCGAAGCCTTGGTCTGGATACCCAAGTAAGAAAAATAAGGCAGATAAGCCATTCAACGCAGGTAAGGGTAAGCAACTTGAGGAAGATGAAAATCTTGAGGAATCAATCCACACCGTTACTCAAAACGGCCCACAGCGTAGAAGTGTTACCACAATACAAGCACCTGGCACTAGTAGAAGTGAAAAGGTAGGACGTAACTTGAGATTGGCTAAGATTCCAGGACAGAAGAAGGGTACTGGTGAAGCTGCTTACACTGGTTTGGAAGAGAACTTCATGAAGAGAGCGAATGCAGTTCTTGCTGAGAACAAGGAGCTTAAGTCTACATTGACAGACCTTATGGAACAGTTGAAGAAAGTTTCTGTAACTAACCATAATCTTGCACAGATTATCAAGTTGGTTTCTGAGAACACAACTTCTCAAGACGAGAAGAAGGAGATTATTAATAGATTCAAGAACGAAGGTAAGACCGTTGAGGCATCAAAGGCACTTTATGAAACTATTAGCCGTGAGCTTAAGAAATCAAACAAAATGAACATCACTGAGGAGAAGGCTCTTACAGTTGAGGGTTCAAGTAAAATCAATGAGACTCCAATCTACAAGTCACAAGACATGTTAGATTCTCTTGATTTGATGCACAGAATGATGAGATAATGTTATTTTTCTGAGTTCGTGTATATTTATAATAAAAAAAAATAATAAGTAAAATAAAACTTCATTTATCTATATGAAAGAATTTTTATCAAGTGGTGTAGTTGGAAATATTGAGTACAACGCACAGAAACAGATACGTGAGAGCATTCAAGACCGTTGG
>JAEEGL010933497.1_pt1 | contig 96345 bp, 84 predicted proteins | sample 9134231 | NCBI WGS metagenome assembly JAEEGL01 (sample SAMN16246548, study PRJNA631951) | gut metagenome | biome: gut microbiome; feature: rumen; material: fiber-attached | host: Bos | place: Iran: Karaj | collected 2018-10 | reverse complement strand
ACTACATTTACCCCCATCCCCAAAAAATAAAAAGTTGCTGAAGAAAATCAGCAACATTAAATAAACACGAGGATATTAAGAGAGAGTATAAAAAGTCCGGTTTACGAAGTCTGACTGCTTATTCGCATCAGAACTTCAGTCGTTGTGTTTTTTATTTTTGTTTCCCTGTCTTAGTCTTACATATATATAAAGTATTTTTCTTCTCAGAAATTGCCTTTTTTTATAAAAAAATTTTTCAGTTTGTTACACAACTTAAAAGTATATATATCAACACCATGCGGTTTATATATTATGTATTTAAGTGTTTCGCAATATATCAAAAAATAGTATTAATTTTTGTTTTAATGACAGTTTTGTTCCGGTTACTTTTCCAGTTGATACAGGTTCTTTAACCGTCATCAATCTGTTTGTTTTACTTGCTGCAGTACCCTTTATTTTCATTGCATCATAAAGATATTTAATGCTAAAAGGATGTTTTTCTTTGGTTATCTCTGCGTCAGGAACATCAAGTGTGCTTCTGAAGGACTTTCCGGCTTCTTTTGCAATAAGTTCAATTTCACCGTTTGAGTATCCTTCGTCATGAAGTTTTTTAACGAACATTTTAAATTCAGGAGATTTTAAGAATTCTGTTTCTGAAACGGCAGCAATTTTTTCGACATCTTTCAGATAGAGTGTAAGCAGTCCTTCTATTTGTTTTTCATTTGGGAGAGGAACTTCTATATGATTATTAAACCTTCTGAGGGCAATTTCATCTACAATACCGTTTTTAGGATGGTAATTAGAAGTTGCAATAACGGTTACGTTAGAGCATTTTTCTCTCAGTCTGTCAAGACCTGTTAAAACAGCAGCTCTGGATTTTGAAGCCTCCTCTGAACCATGTCCTAAGTCGTTAATCTTTTTAATAACAGCATCTATTTCATCAATACATATAACAATTTTTCTGTTTTTATTTTTTTCTGCCTGTGCAATAATTTCATCAAACATGTTGCTTATTTTCATGCTTGCTGCATCTTTGTAAGGAGAGCCAATATCCGGATATTTAATATTTGTAAATAAAGCTCCTATTTCCTGAGCATACTGTTTTGCTACATAAGTTTTTCCGGTACCGCCATGACCGTATAAATAAATTATATCTACACTCTTTTTATCAGCTCCGCCACCCCACCAAAGTGCTTTTTGCGATAGTTGTGTACTTTTTATAATATTTTGAAATGCTTTTTGTAACGGTTCTGCCGTTGTTACGGAATTAAGCGGTGCTACTGTTTTTTTGCCTTTAAAGTCATCCCAAATCAGATTAACTCCCGTAAGAAATTCTTTTTCCTGTTTCATGTTATCAATCGAATCTTTAGCTAAGTTTTTAATAGCATTTTTCGAACTTGATTTTGAAAAAAGTGACACTAAAAGATTTACCAAAAGAATTGCACCGATTGAACATGTTCCATATACACCCCATTTTTCAAGATTTTCCCGTTGTTTTTCTTTTTTTGCTGATTTTTTGTCAATTTCAATCTGGGTATTTAACATGTCCTCAGGGGTAATTACAGGAGTTGAGGGCTGTTTATAATTATAATTTATTGCTGGTTGTGCGGGAATGGCACGGAATGCCGTATTCCTTATATTTAACATAAAATAATTTAATCCTTTCTAAATAACACCCATTCTTTCTGCAATAAACTTATAAAATTCATCTACAAGTTTATTTGGAATTTGTCCTTTACCGGTTGTTTCGGTCGGTTTTGGTTCTGATTTTATACCGGCTGCCCAAACTTCTTTTCCATCGATAGCTTTTTGTATATAATCAGCGGTGAGTTTTTGGGATTTTGCATCAGATTTTGTTCTTATATCAAGAGTAAATCTTCTTAATGCTTCTTCAACAAGGTTTGCAACATCTCTTTGGGCACCTTTTTTATCTACAATATTTTGTGCCAAAATATCTAATGCGGCATCATCATTGATTAAATCTTTTGCTGCATCTGAAGAAGAAAGATGGAATTTCAAACTGCCTTTAACCTCCGGTTTTATCGGATTTTCGATCTCAAAAATATTTCCGAGTCTGTTAAGAGTTGCCTGATCCAACTGAGCTGAATGAGGATTTATGTTTGTTGTACCTACAATGGTTAAGTTTGGAACATCTTTTACATAATCTAATCCGTTTAAGAAGGAGGTTCTGTTTTGTGCCAAATGTTTGCTGTTTGCTCCAAGTTTTTCTACGTTTCCAATTAAAGAATCAATTTCATTGAATGCAACAACGAATTGCTTTTTAGGATTCTTCTTTGCCATTTCTTTTAATTCTTTAAATTTTCTTGAGATATTAACTGCTGTTTTACCGATATATTCCGATGACAAATCAGAGAATTGAATTTCTCCGTATTCTGCACCCATTTCCTTTGCCAACAATTTTGCGGTAAATGTTTTACCTGTACCTGTAGGACCATGGAAAAGAACCATTCTCGGCATTTTTGCACCGGTGTATTTTATTAAATCCTGCGGTGTTTTTAAGATTTCTGTTACCTGATTTATAAAATCTCTTGCTTTCGGATTAATACATTCATCCGTTAATTCCGGCATTTTGTCACTTATTTTTTTAAATATCGTTTTGGGTGTACCTTTTCCAAAATAAACATATCCCATCATACCAACACTTGCCATAAATGCTGCCAAGATACCAATCTGGATTCCTGTATTCAGATTTTTTTCTCGTTTTGCCTGTTTTTTAGCTTTTTCATAATCTTTTAAAAATTGATCTTGGGGGTTTTCTGCCGTTTTTGATACCGTATTTGCAGCTTTAAAATTTGTAGCCGATATCGCATAAGGTGTTGAATTTATTCCTACACTTCTAATTTCGTTCATACGAAAACTCCTTTACACATATTTTGCCTTCTACCATGTATAAAACAAAAAGATTTCAAAAATTGCCCGTTTGGAATTATATTGTAAAGATATGTAACAATTTTAAAAAAAAATGTTAAAAAGCCTAAAGTTTAAAAAAAAATTGCCGATATACAAAGTATAAAGGGACTAATAAAGGAAAGAAGACATGGGTTTAGCCTGTTCAAACATCAGATTATTAACTCTTACAGCCCGCAAAGCCGATTGCGAGTACAATATGTCTGTTTTATCAATGAAAAAACTGGCAATGGCTCGCGAGCAGTCTGATTTATCAAGGGCTTATGCCAGCAAGCTTCAATCCAAAAATATTACATATCGTGCAGACGGTAAATACAATCAAATGACTTATCAGTATTTAATGGGGTATGGTTCAGGTTCTTCACTTATATCGGGTAATAATCCGTTAAAAAACGATAATTCAATGATATTAACAGATGCATGCGGTCTTGTTGTAATGAACCGCTCTTATGCAAATGTATTAACAAAAGTTTTAGGTTCGTCATGTATGGATGCAAACGGGAAAGGCGGAACTTTCTCCGTCGATTATATTCCGCAATTGATAGCAGAAATGGCAGGCAGTCCGTTTAATAATGCAGAAGACATAAAGACGGTAATGGATGGCGGAAATATCGATGCAAAATATTCGGCAACAGTGACAAAAACCATGAGTCAGGAAACAGTCGGAACTACAAATCATGATGCAACCACTTCTATGACTAAGTATTTTCAAGAGGTAATAGATTTCTATTATCCGATTTTCCATGCAGCTTCCGCAAACGGATGGACAACACAATATACAAAAGAAATTGAAGATAACAGAAGTTATATAAGTGATGCTTTGGTATCAGGAACACTTGTGTTGGCTCAGGCAAACAATTATGGTAATTATGACCCAGATACTAATCTTCAGTATTTTATTACTACCGATCGAGTAAGTTCTCGTCAGGATGCGGACGCAAGGGAACAATATACGGCAGAATATAATGCTAAAAAAGCAGATATAGATGAACAAGAAAGTCTTTATGATATACAAATAACAGACTTATCAACTGAGCTGGAAGCGATTAATACAGAGATGGAATCCGTAAAATCGCTGATTGATGATGCTCAGAAGGTTTTTGAATGGGGTAAATAATAAACTGAAAATATTTCTTTCCTTTATAAATACTCAATATGCGGTATTCGAATTTCGATTACCGCTTTATTATTGTTTTTGTAAAAATCGTTAAGCAATTAGTTGTTAAGTTTAACTTTATGTGCTAAAATGTGGTCGTAGAGTTTGTGCATACAATCACAATTCAGAAAAAGAGAGTATTTTAACATTTATCAACAAATTTGACTTTAAAAAATTTTAAACTAAAAATATTATATATTGTGAAGGATTTTAGATGAAACTTTTAAACAGATTAAAAATTTTCGAACAGAAATATGTATTTTTAAGATGGGCAACGGGTGCAGAATACGGAAAAATTACCTATGTCGGGGATGATTATGTGGAATTTAACGTCATTGATGTGGATACAATGGAATACCGTGAAACTACTATCATTAATTCCGGTTTAATATTGGAAGCAATCTTTGGCGGTCCTGATATTTCCAGAATTGTTGCCGAAATTTCATCAATGCTTCCGGATAAATAAAGATTTTTTTTAAACAAAAACCCTGAAGTTTTTACTTCAGGGTTTTTGTTTTTAACTGTTATATAATTTTAATTATTCTTCTATGCCTGCAGTTTTTCCGTATTTGCGGATTGTTGCATTCAATAAGTTTTGTTGGTGCTTATCTCTGTATATTTGGCAAAGAAGTTTGTACGCATGCTTGTTATAAGGATTATGTTTCAAAATAGTTTCTAATTGCTCTGTAGCTGAATTAGAACGTTTTGTATAATAATCTATTAAAGCAGGCAATGTTTCTGTCAGGTCGTTTTCATCAGTTGCAAGTGCAATTTCTGCAGAACTCTTTGCATTGCTGAATTCTTCCGCATCCAAATACATTACTGCAATTTCATAATAAACTTCTGACTTGCTTCTTCTGTCTGTTTTTGTTTGTGCAACAGCCTGATATTCTCTTGCAGCTTTATCATATTCTGCACGACGTCTGTATTGTTCTGCGAGTGCTAAATGTGTAGCAACATCGTTTGCAATAATTTCGTCAAGATTCTTTGTATCATTTGTAATCGGAACATTTAATGTGTTCAAAACTTCTGATACGGTAAACAACTGTGACATTTCTGTTGTTGTGAGAGGTTCATTTGTTACGTCAGGTTTTACTGAATAAACAAGAGCCAATGTTTTTAAGTCACGGGTTGTAATTTCTGTATTAAATTTTGTACCGATAGGATACATTACATCATAAATACTCGGACTTGCACCGGTTAAACCTAAAGAATGACCGATTTCCTGAAGTGCTGATGAGAACAATTGTTTTGAATCAAGGCTGTGATTTTTATCATTTGTCTTGTTGAAAACAATTGTAGAATCAGTAATTTTGTTTCCGTTTATTGTAAATGAGTGGACACCGATAGATTTTTTGTTATCGGTATTTCTGAAATAACATTTCATATCAGCACCAGAAGGGCTTTCTACGAATTCAAAAGAAACAAGACCTTCGCTTGCTCTCTGCCAGGATTGATATGCGCTCATTACGACTTCTCTGTAATATTCAGGAACATCTGCCGAATCCTGAATATATACTTTAAGCGGGAATGTAGCACGATTCCATCTTATTATTTTTCCGTTTGCTGCAACACTTCTGAAATAACTGTCAATTACTGCAGCTTTAATCGTTTTTTCGCTCATTGATTTATCGTAACCAAGAGTAATTGCATAAGAGTTTTTAAAAGCAAATTCCGGGGCTTGGGTTTCAATTTTGTTGTTAATATTCAACAAAGTAGCAGCACCAGCCGCAATAAGGAATGTACAAACAATAATCTTTTTCATTTTTTTAGAGACCTCATTTTCTATATGTTAACAATTTATATTATACACAAAAAAACATAAAAATATTTTTTGCCATTTATGCTTTTGCATTTACAAAATTAAAATTACCTACATTTGTAAGTAAAGAATATTTTTGAATTGCAGAATAAGTTTTAACCGCAGTAGAATTGGACATACCCTTTTCTTTCATTTTATCGATAAAATCTTTTGCGGTTGCAAGTTTATCTTCTGAAGAATCGGTCAGAATATTTAATACATTTTGGAATTTATTTGCAGATTTGTTGCCATACAAAGAATTCATCATTGTATTATAAGTATTCATATCGGAATATTGTTTCAACGTAAGATTATAATCACCGTTTATAACATTTTGCAGAGTATCTTTATCTAAAACAGAAGGTAAATTCTGCAAACTGTCTTTAATGGCTTGCAGTTTTTCAGAAGAAGTACTGCTGCCCAAGCCGGTTAAAAGCATAGAATTTGTCAGTATTGAACCAATATCAGACATTTGTGAATTTAACATATTCCTAATCCTTTTCAAGTTTATTATACATTAATGAATTGATTTTTACAATATTTTTAATTTTCTTTATAAAAATTTTAAATTAAAGGCAAAAACCGCTATGCAAACTTGTGATATAATTTTATTGGGAGAATTTGATGCCAAGGTATATTGCAATAACTGATATTCATGGGGAGTTGGAAAAGCTTAGTGATTTGCTTTCTAAAATTAAAACTAAGCCTGATGATATTTTTGTTTTTATGGGCGATTATATTGACAGAGGGGCTGATTCCCGCGGAGTCGTGGACAGAGTTATTAAACAGTCTGAAACTCATAAATGTATTTATCTTATAGGTTCCCATGAGTATGCTATGCTTCATTCAAAATCTGATGATTATTACCAATGGCTCTATGATAACTATGGTGGTCCTGCAACAACAAGAAGTTACGGCGGATTTGATAATATTATGAAAATCCATGGTGATTTTTACAAAAATCTGAAGTTCTATTATCTAACTGATAAATACCTTTTTATTCATGCAGGGATTAATCCTGACAGGAGTCTGGAAAATCAAAATGAAGTCGATATGGTATATATAAGAGGAAAATTCATATATTCAAAACATAATTTGCCGCAAAAGATTATTTTCGGGCATACAGAATTTGATAAACCTTTCATTCGTGATGATAAAATCGGTATTGATTTGGGATGCGGAAAATACAAAAATGCAAAATTGTGCGGGCTTATTTTAAATGAGGATGGAAAAGAAGAATTTGTATATTCTAATTAAGGAGAAATTTTATGCAGGAAATTACCATAGGAAAAATTTACAGACACTATAAGGGAAATTTATATAAGGTAATCGGATTTGCAAAACATTCGGAGACATTAGAGGATATGGTTGTATATCAGCCCCTCAAAACAGGTGACAACTGGGTTCGTCCGATGAAAATGTGGAATGAAACAGTTGATGATAAAGGTACTTTGAGATTTACACTGCTTGAGGATGAACAATGATAACAAGAGAAGTCAGAGATTGGCTCCAAAAAGTTGAGAGAAGGCAATATTCGTACAACGATGCTATGAATGAATTTATGCGATTTTCTTCTTATCTTACAAGAGAAGAAATGAAAATGATAAAAGCAAAAATTGAAGAAAGTTATGTATAATGTTTATTCATCATGACCGTACCAATGATGCCATCTTTCCATCATTTTAAATTTTTATCTGATTATTTATATTCTGTCGAATCCTGTGTATTTTCTTAATACTTCAGGAATGATAATTGAACCGTCTTCCTGTTGGAAATTCTCAACTATTGCGGCAAAAGTTCTGCCGACAGCCAGACCGGAACCGTTAAGAGTGTGTACAAATCTGATTTTACCTTCTTTGTCACGGTAACGGATATTTGCTCTGCGAGCCTGATAATCTCCGAAGTTAGAACAGCTTGAGATTTCTTTATATGTATTATATGAAGGGAGCCATACTTCTAAGTCAAAACATTTGTTTGCACTGAAACCGATATCAGCGGTACAGAGAGCTACGCGTCTGTATGGAAGTCCCAGCAGTTCCAAACATCTTTCAGCATTCTGTGTAAGTTTTTCGTGTTCATCTTTGCTTGATTCCGGTGTGGTCAGTTTAACCATTTCAACTTTGTTGAATTGATGGACACGGATTAACCCTCTCGTATCTTTTCCGGCTGAACCTGCTTCACGACGGAAACAAGGAGTATAAGCCGTCATATATTTAGGTAAATCATCTTCGTTTAATATTTCACCTGCATAAATGTTTGTAACCGGAACTTCTGCTGTCGGAATCAGGTATAAGTCTTCATCAACGCATTTATACATATCTTCTGCAAACTTTGGTAATTGACCTGTTCCTGTCATGGTTGCCGCATTTGCCATAAATGGCGGTAAAATTTCTTCATAACCATGTTCTTCCGTATGAAGATCTAAGAAAAATTGAATAATGGCTCTTTCAAGTCTTGCACCTTTCCCTCTGTAAAGAGTAAATCTTGACTGTGAAAGCTTAACACCTCTTTCAAAATCAACTATATTTTTTTCTTCACACAAATCCCAGTGAGCTTTGGGGGTAAATGAAAATTCGGTTGGTTTCCCCCAGGTTTTAATTGTCGGGTTATCATCTTCAGATTGACCGAATGGTGTTGTTTCATCCGGAATATTAGGTGTATGCAAAAGCAAATCTCTCTGATCATTGTCTAATTCTATTTGTTTTTCTTCCAAAGCTTTTACTTCGTCACCAAGTGCTCTTATTTCTTCTTGTAAAGCATCGGTATTTTCACCGTTCTTTTTCATCATACCGATTTTTTGTGATTCATTTTTTCTTTTTGCTCTGAGTTCATCAGCCTGTGTCTGAATTTTTCTTCTTTCGGCATCAATTTCTATAACTTTATCTATTGATAATTCAGGATTTCTCCTTTTTAAAAGTTCATTTATTTTTTCGGGATTTTCTCTTATTAATTTAATATCTAACATTTTTAATACCTCTCTTTAAAAATATTATAAAACAAACAGGAGTAAATAAAGGTAAAAATTTAATTAATCCACTTAAAACTTGAAACATAGTTGTCGCCGTTAATGTTACCGATAATCTCAGCTATAAATTTCCGATAGGCACTGCTGTTTAATTCTATGCCGGGTATTTTATTGATTTTATTAAGAATTGCTGAATTTTGTGTCAGGTCAACACCCGGGATTACGTTAAACAGAGTATTTAATGAAACATTACCGATAGGACCAAACATGGTGGATATTTTTTTCGATAAAAGTCCCAAAACTTCCATTTCTGCTTCAGAGGTTGCAAAATTATATTGTCCTGTAATAAACAGACTTAAATCTTTTCCCTTTGTAGCAATTTCAATATTTTTTGCCATACCGTCAGAAATATCAATTTTACCGTAAATATCAGAGAAGTTACCTGTTTTTAGAGGAGTAATTATATCAATAACACTGTTTATTGACAATCCCGTAATGCCGCCTTTCAGCAGATTGCCGGCTTTTAGCAGATATTCCAGAGAACCGAGTTTTGGCATTCTTCCGTCAGAGACATTAAATGATACCGCTCCGCCAAGTGTTGACATACATCTGTTAAAATCTGTTCCGTTACATTTAAGCTGCAGTTTTCCTGTTAAATCTCCATAGATTTGATTATTTAAATCAAATAATGCTATAGAGATGTCATTTGCATTTATATTTTTTGCATTTATATTCATTGTCATGTTACTGTTTGGGAACAAGTATGAAAAACTTCCGTCAACATAACCGTTTGCGAGTTTAAAATTAAAATCATGTATTTTAAATAATTGATTTGAATTTATTGAAGCATTTGCTGCAACATTTTCTACAGTCAGATTCCTCAATTTTATACTGTCAGCTTTTAATTTCATGTTTTTAACAATTACATTTTTAATATCAAATGCTGCAATAGAGTCAAAACTACTGTTATCGTCAACTTGTGCCAGTCTTAGTTTTTCCGTTATGTAATTTAAGTCAATCATTTTTGTGGTTAATTCAGCATTTTCAATATAAAAAGGAGCGGTCAGTTTATTTTTAAGAACACCTTTAAATGCGATATCATTACCAAAAACTTCTCCTTTTGACGTGAGTTCAATAAATTTATCACGGAAGCGGAATGAAACATTTTTCATCGTTGTATCAAAGAACGGTATGTTCGCTTCAAAAATATGGAATGTGCCGATTAGTTTCGGGTTGGATAACTTGCCGTTGAATTTTAAGTCAGAAGTAAATTGTCCCTGTTTAATAATCGGTTTCCTGAAGATTATATTGAATATCCTTGCGTCTGTCGGATTATTTGTTTTAATTTTTAATTCACGGAAGATAATATCGTTAGGTAAGAGTTCAATTCCTCCGCTGGCTTTGAGCATATTTAAACGTGTTTTTCTTTTTCCTAATGAGTCAATCAATTTATCATAAGAGAATTCATGGATTTTAAAGTTATTTTGGTTTTTAATATCAGTATTAATGTTCAAAATAATTGCATTTTCAATATCGTTAACAAATGCACCCAAATAGAATATGCTTGAATCTTTTTCTAAATATGCTTCTGCCGTACAGTTGTAGTCGTCTTTTACACCTTTAATTTTTGTTGAATATACAATGTCGCCTTTTATTTTTATAGGATAAATTCGGTTGCTGTTTATGTATTTATCAATAAAATCCTGTTTTGGTTTGGAATTGATGTAAATATCAAAATCCTGTTTTGAAAATATATTATTTATTCCGCCGTCAAACAAAACGGGCATACCGTCTGCAACAAGATTTATTTTGTTAAGGCCGAGATAATTCTTGCGTAAATATATGCTGCCGTTAATTACCCGTATGGGAAGTTCTAACGGCTTATAGGTGAAAGCTATGCCGCCAATATCGGTAGAGCCGTTTATATTGTTGTTGTTTATGCTGGCATTAACATTAACTTTGCCTTTATCAAAATGTATTGTGCGAATTGCTTTTCTTATGTTTTCAGGGAAAATTGCCGATTCACCCATTGCATTAATTAAGAACAATTCAAAATCCTTTAATACAATTTTTCCGTTAAGTACCGGTTTTGAAGTTAAATCTGCAGCTTTCAGATTTATGTTAAATGAACTGTTTGTATCAACAAAATGTCCGTTAATATCTTTAATATTAAGTTTTCCGTTTTTGAGGCTAATATTGCCCTGAGATACCTTCAGTTTATTTTTTACCGTGGGTTCCAGAATTTTAATAAGTACATCAGCTTTGTCATATTCTATATTATCAATATTTCCGGAATATTTTCCCTGTGCATCAACAAATATATTAAGGTAATCTCTTTGAAAACTGTCAGGTTCTTTGAAAATCTCACAAATGTTTAATTTAGATGCAGAAAATTCAACATCCGCAGTTCTGTCTTTAACTTTTGCCTTGAAATTAACCGGAGATTTGCCCATAAATGCATCAGCATTAATATCGGCATTAGTTCCGCTGAAGTTAATAATTCCTTTTGTATGATTAACAGAAAAATTATTTAATTCAAAAGAGTTGCCTAAAAGATTAATTTCTCCTTTTGTAAAGAAATTTTCATTAAATTTGATACTATGAATATCTTTTATTGAGCCGTATATATTCATATTAATATCAACAGGACCTTCAGCAACAGTGAATTTAGGCAGCATGTTTTTGATTTCGTCAATCATTTTAGATGTTTGAACAGCATTATATAAGTATTTGAGACTTTGCCCCGGAGAAGAAACACTGAAATCGAAATCACCGGCTAAATTGCATTTTCCTTGCAGATTGAATTTTCTTCCGTCAACATTACCGTTTTTGAGTATGAAAGCTGAATTTTCATCATCAAAGCTCAGTTGTGAGTCTGCACCGGAAAGCAATAAATCAGGAATATCTTTAAATCTTGCTGTTGCATTTTTTGTGTTAAATACACCCCAAACGTGAGGATTTTTACGGTTTCCTTTTACTGTTATATCAATATTTCCTCTGCCTGTGATATCCATTATAGGAACAGGTCCTATTAAGAAATTCAGGATTTCACTTAAAGGAACAACTTTGTCTTCTGCGGTAGCCAAATCTACATTATCCGTACTTTTAATTTCCATGTCGGAATACTTGATGTTATATAATTCAGCACCGCCAATTACGGTAACTCTCTCTTGCCCCCCTGCCGGAACATTAACATCAAAATTCAGATACTTGTCTTTAAAGTCTAATTTTACGGTTGCACCTTTTGCATTCGGAATAGGCTTGGTCAAAATTCCGTCGCTTACATATATTCTGCCGTCTATTGAGGGCTCTTTTGTATCGCCTTTTATACTTAAATTACCCAGAATATTGCCGTAAAACTTGTATTTTTTTAATGCATAAGTATCAATATCCTCTGTTTCAAATGCAGGAATAAGGCTTATAAAATCTTCAATTCTGGAACTATTAATCCTTACGGATAAGTTTTCTTCAATGGAGGCTTTGTCAAAATAATTTGAGACGGTTCCGCTCACAGCCATATTTATATTTTTTGAACGGATTTCTGCCTGATTTATACAAATTGCTTTTCTTGTCAGGTTAAAATCGGATTCAATGCTTAATTCTTGCGGAAATATCATTGATTTGGCATCATCACTCATAAGAATTTTGTGATTTTTAATATTTGCAATAAGGTGATTGTTATTAATATCAATATCAAATTTTCCGCTTATATTTGTAATATCGGACGGCAGATAAATTTTTACGATATCATTAAACGGTTCAATATCAAAATTTTTAACATATACATTTATATTACTTTTGCTGACATCATTATTTTGCGGTAGATGTAAATTGATATTTGCTTCCATCGGATTGTTGTTTATTTTCATGCTGCTGTTGAGGTTAAGCTTGATATATCTGCCGTTTTTTTTGTAATATAAATCGTTGCATAAGCAGTCTGCTGAAAAATTTTCGTTATTTTTAAACTTTATTTTAATATTTTTTATATCAACGGAATCGAGAATTGTATTGCTGCCGCTAAGGAGTTTTTGTATGTTGTTATCAAAACTGCCTGTTTGTTGGGTATCTATATTTAATTCTGTTGCCGAAACAGAATTTATATGAACTTTACCGGATAAAAGCGGTAAAAGGCGCAATTTGATTTTTGGATTTTTAATATATATATTTTTTGTTTTGTCTTTTGAAAATATGCTGATACTTTCGGCTTTAATACATGCAACCGGTACTATATTAAGAACTAGTCCGGGTTTTGAGATTTTTACATTGTAATCTGAATTATAAGTTATATTTTCACAAATAATCGGAATTATGTACGAAAATAACACAGGTATTCCGACTAACCATAATATTAAAAATCCCCAAATATATATTATATATTTATTTATATTCTGCTTCATTATTATAAAACATATTACCAATAATAAGAACGGATGTATAGTGTCTAATTTAGCTATAAAATTTTATTCCGTTCTTAAAATAATCATTTTTGGAGAAGTAGCTTCTTCAAAGTATGAATCTTCTGCGGTAATTCTGCGTGCATATTCTTTTGCTTTTGCAAAATCTTCATCTGCACCCTTGATATCATTCAGACTCTTTTTAATTTTAGAACGTTCCAGAAGTGCCCAATAATTATTTTTCTTTTTATCAAGTACAAAAGTATAAACATTGATGGCAGCATCTTTTTTTCCTGCCTGATTATAAATTTCTGCCATGCAAGCATAACCTGAAAAAGCTTCGCCATCTAATTCAAGAATCTTTTTACATTGTTTCATTGCCATTGAGAACTGTTTTTTTTCTGCCAGCATGAGAGCAATCGGTAATCTGTCCAAAAATTCAATGTTCTTTACCTTCATAAAATCATCCAAAGCACCTTTATAATCTCTCATGAACAATCTTATTCTTGCTCTGTCGTGGTATAATCCTTCCAGTTCACTATCTGAAACATATCCCGGTGCAGTTTTAATTGCTTTATTGATTTCCTCAAGAGCTTTTGATAAATTATCAGGATACATTTTTACAAGATAAACTGAATTTTTCTTATGAAAGATATACTCAACAGCCGGATTATTGTTAAACATTCTTGTAAAAGCATATTGTATGTTATTTCCCCAATATTTAAACTGTTCGATTTTGTTTAATGGTGGTAAAAATAACCATATTATTACTAAAAAAGTAGTAACGGCACATACAATTACACTTGTATCCGGTCTTTCACTGCTTGGTTTTAATTTTTTCTGCATTTATAAAATCTCTCTTCATTGTTATTTTACACAATATTGATAAAAAAATAAAGTATGTGTTACAAATATTAATATATTAAATACGGTAATTATATATTATTTTACTGTAGAGCAGGTTGAAAATTATATGTACTTACACCACTAAATAATATTCGTATTTTTTACACTTATTATAAACATTTGTAAACAATATTTATTTAAAGGGGTGAAAATTTTTGATAAAAATGTTAGCATGGATAATAAGGGATATTAATTTAACAAAAGTCATTTATAAAAATGTAAAAATTTTGTTACAAAAAGTCAATTTCTGAGATTGATAGGTTTTATTATTTGTAGTGTGAAGGTGAATAAGTGAACGAACAACAAATAAAAGACTCGGGAAATAAAATAACAGCCAACAATTCTGTGACAACAACTCCAATATCTCCAAAGAATTTGGTTTCAAAAGTCAATTCTTTGACGAGTGCTACTAAAGGCAGTTCGTTGAATAATCCTCAGCTGAAATCTTTTTCTACCGAAAAAAATAAAACCCTGAGCTATAAAGTTGTTATTGATGAATTAATAAAAATAACTCCAATAAATAATATAAATGAATATTATTCAAAAATATACGGAATTATTTGCCAATTTATAGATTCCGGATTTTTTGCAATAGGTTTGTACAAAGAAAAATCGGCTTGTATAAATTTAAGACTGCAGGACAAACTCGGTAATTTTTATTCTACAAAAGTATTTGTAAAAGATACTGATAATCCTATCGTAGATTCTTTTTTAAACAAGAAAATTATATACAAGGATGATGTATCATTCCTGAAGCTGGCATATTTTAAAAATAACTCTATTATAATTTTACCGATGGTTTCGGTAAATAAATGCATAGGGGTTATGATTATTGCAGATAATTATGCAAGACAAAATGCAGAGCTTTATACAATGCTTTCAAATTATGTTTCTCTGGTGGCACATAATTTTGAACTGCTGGAAACCGGTGACAGATATGTTAATACTGATAACCTTACTCTTTTGTACAATCACAGAGGATTTCAGGAAATATTATCGGATGAACTTTCCCGAGCTAAAACTTCAAAACAGCGGCTTTCCATTTTGATGCTGGATATATGTAACATTACCAAAATTAACAGGGAAATGGGACATGCCAAGGGTGATGAAGTTATAAAACTTGTTGCGGAAAATGTCAGAAAAAATGTCAGGGAAGGTGATATTGCTGCAAGATACGGTGGTGATGAACTTGCTGTTGTCCTTCCCAATACGTCTGTTGAGCAGGCAAAGTATATTGCGGAATACTTAACTTATTCTCTGTCTTGTTTCTATATTGATGATGTAGGGCCGGTTAAGGTTTCGGTTGGTATTTCAACTTATCCTGATTGTTCCGATGATAAAGAAAAATTGCTTATACTTGCGGAACAGGCTATGTATATATCAAAAGCAAAAGGCTATAAAGATGGCATGTCTGCAATTATCAGTTCTGCAGATTTTAGTTTTTGGGATGAAGTTGCTCTTAAATCGTACGCAGAGGTTATTAGTAAACGGCATTCTCAGCTTGGTATAAATTTTGAAGACGAACTTCTTGCCAAATTTAATACCGACCACGCAGACATATCAGGTAACAGAATTTTTGAGATAGCAACATCTCTTGCCGGTGCAATTGATGCTAAGGATCCATATACAAAAGACCACTCCGCAAAAGTTTCACATTATTCTGAAGCTCTTGCCAGGGCAATAAATCTTCCTGAGGAAGAAGTTGAAAGAATTCGCCTCGGTGCATTACTGCATGATGTCGGAAAAATCGGTATTCCGGAAACCGTACTTAAAAAAGAAGGACCTTTGTCTGATGAGGAATGGATAATTATGAAGCAGCACCCGTCAATCGGTGCTGAAAAAGTGCTTATGCCAAACCCGTCACTAAGAGATTTGATACCTATTGTAAAATATCACCACGAAAGAATTGACGGTAAAGGTTATCCGGAAGGGCTTTCTAACGGAAATATTCCGCTTGCTGCTAAAATTGTTGCTATTGCGGATACCTATCACGCATTAACGAGCGACAGACCGTACAGAAAAGGTATGAATATAGAAAGAGCCATATCTATATTGGAAGAAGGTGCCGGTTCGCAGTGGGATGCGGATTTAGTCAGAACATTTATCGGAATTGCTCCTTCACTTGGTTTGTAAATCTTTTTAATTACCCTCTCGTTAACAATTCTTAATAATTGCTTTTAAAAAAGGCAATTATTCAAAGATGAAATACTTAGTATATATACGAGGATATCAAAAAAGGAGATATATTTATGGCAACTTGGAATGTAGCAGCGAACTGCGATTCAAAAGATATCACCACAAAAGGACTTGTAAGGGTTGATTTGTCACACAAAGGAGGAACCGAGGTTCAGAGTTTTTTCTCGCAGGATGCTACAAAAAAGACTATGTACTTGGAGGATGCTTGTTATGATGTTTTTACCGCATTGGCAGGTACCAATAATGTATTAGAATTATCTGATTTAAAAAATATTAACAGCGTCCACACAAAATACAAACAGTATATAGAAAAAATTACCCCAAAAATGGATGAAGGAGAGGTAACAATTGAGTTTAAAAACGGTTATACAATGACTGTTGATTTTGTTACCAAAGATGAAGAAATTCCGGAGGATTCCGAAAAATACAGACAGAGCAGACTAACAGCACAGCAGAAAATTGACCTTGCCAATAAGAATGGTTTTGGCGAATACTATGATTTAAAACCTTCTTCAGACGGCAAATATATAATATTAAAAGTTAAAGATTCCGGAATTTTTACTCAAAATCCGACATTAGATACAATAAAATCTGATTTTGGTATAGCAAGCGGTGTATTAGTAAACAAAGGTGAAATACCTTATGGTAACCAAGAGGTAATAGAAAAGCGTGCAAAACCGGGTTCAACGGCTGATGGCAGAAATACTGATTATGATGCAGCAAAACTTTTGCCGGGTGATAAACTTAATATACCTTTGGAAGAGGTAACGATAAGTGATTCTCCGCGAGGTTTTTGGGGCAGATTATTTCAGGATCAATAGATAATTAATAATAAAAAAGCGGGAGCAAGGATTGCTCCCGCTATTTTTATTGGAGTTATAAAAATTCAGATTTTGTAACAATTCCTTAACATTTATTTCAGAAATAGCAATTTTTTAATAAAAACGGTTTTTATAAATATATAGGGAAAAATAGGAATAGGAGATTTATCATGGCTGTCGGAGCTAGAGATTACATCGATAAATTACTCGTAAAGAAATACGCAGACGAAAAAGTGGATAACCATGAAGCAATGGAATCAATGGTTGATCCCAGGAAGATGCTTGAAGCAATGAACGATGTTGCAGAGGTTCAGAAAAATATGTTTATGCTGTCGCAAAAACTTTATGCAACCTGTTATGCTATCAATGCAAAAGCAAGATATAAATCAAAAGAAGCTGCTGAATAACAGAGATTTCGTAATTTATCGGATTAGTACAAAATTGAAAAAACCGTTAGGCGAATGCCTAATGGTTTTTTTAGGCATTATCTGTAACTATTTTATGTAAACCTTTAGGATGGTCAACATTTCTTCTCAGTTTTAATGCAATCTCCAATGCTAACTGCTGGCAGATAAGTACATCTGCAAACATTTGCTGTATCTCATTTTCACAGTCTATGCTAATATTCCAATCCGGTTTTAATTGGGTGTCGGAAGGTCCTATAATAATAAGTTTCGGGTTATAATCAGATTTAATTTTATTAAGATTATAAATTGAACGTTCAGATATTTTATCAACTGCAATATACAACAGGGCAGATTTGTTGTTTAATACTGCAACATGACCGTGCATAAATTCTCCCAAAATTGCTGCACTTATATTTTTATACGAAGTTTCTTTTGTTTTAAGAGCAGCTTCTTTGGCAAGAGAATATGATATTCCGTCAGCGGTAATAATAATATTTTTTTCTTTTGCCAATACTTTAGCCAAATCTTTAATTTTTTTTCTTGCAGCCAAAGCTTTTTCCAAGATAATAGGAAGGTGAATAAGGGAGTCCTTATATGCTTTAGTTGCACCCTGTCCATGAATATTTTCCACAAGTTTGAGTGATATTAAAATCAGGCAAAGCATTTGTGACGTGAAAGATTTTGTTGCTGCGATTCCGTTTTCTTTCCCTGCAAAACAGGCGACCTTGTAGTCGCAAAGGTTCCAAATGGTTGATTTTTCATTGTTTGTAATGCAGAGAGTTGAAAGTGATGTTGATGATTTTACCTTTTCGGCAGCTTTTATCGTGTCACTTGTTTCACCGGATTGCGTGATAAAAATATAGAGTGTATTTTCATCGTGCGGAATAACACTTTTGAGTAAAAATTCGCTTGAATATATAGCTCTTGATTCTATTCCGGAAAATTTTTCGAGCAAATCAACCGCAAATCTTGCACAATGATATGAAGAACCGCTTGCAACAAGTACAATTTTCCTGATATTTTCAGGTAAATTTAATTTTATTTCGCCATTTTCAGGGTTAATATATCTTACTAAAATATATGGAATTATTTTTGTTTGTTCAACAATTTCCATTTCCATATTGGTTTGTTTTTTTGCGAACATAATTTACTCACTCTCTTTGAGTTTATAATATCATAAATAATCAATCACGAAAATACAAAAAATTGTTTATAATATTCTCTAAAATTATCAAATACTTGCAAGTTATAATTTTTTAGAGTAAACTGAAAACAATAGGGGAGTAAATACTTATTTTATTGCCGACTTTATCGCAAAACAGTTTAAGGAGCATATATGCACGAATATGTATTCAAAATGAAAAAAGGTGATATTGAGATTGAGCTTAAATCCGATGATTTGGAATTTGTAGAGGAACAGCTTAACAAATGGAGAGATGAATTGCTTCAGGAGAAGTAGGATTAAATTATGTCAACTTATTCATTTAGAGCAACAAAAGGAAAATTTCAATTATCTTTGTCAACTACAGACAAGGATTTAGTTGTTGAACAATTTGAGAAGTGGGTTCGTCAGGCAGCAGCATATTCAAAAAAACAAAAAAGTGCTGCCGTACAAAATACGGACAGCTCTCAGGTGAATGCCGCAAAGGAATATACTCAAAGAAAAATTGATGAACAGCTTAAACGTGTTTCTGCTCCGGAGTTACCTCAAGAAGATGCTGTTGAACAACAGCAGGCAGAAACGGTTAAAGAACCGGTAACACAAAACGATTTGGATGTATTTTATTCTCCAAAACAGGATAATGAAACATCTGATTCCGGTTATGTTGCAGAGAATACTGATGCTCCGGGGGTATTTGACAGTATTTTAGACAGAACAATGAACTCATCACAGACTGAGCTTTCTTTTAAGCCGAGTCCTTCCATAAAAAAAGATAATGCTTTTCTGAACTATATAAGCGGAAGAAAGGTAGAGAGAAAAATTGATTATCTTTTAATGACAGCTTATTATTTTACACAATATGAACAAAAACCGAGATTTACCCTAAAACAACTTAATGCAAAGCTTATGCAGAACATTGCAATAATTCTTGACCATAGTGTTGTACAGGAAGCAATAAACAGAGAATATATTGAATGTCTGCCCGATTTAACCGGTGTTGTGGGAAGTTCGGAATACAGATTGACTGCATACGGTGAAAAAACTCTTTTAGAAGAGGGGTAGGGGTTAGTATATTTTGATTGAACCATAACAGTTAATAATAAACCGGATTGCTTTAACCCAACGACTTCACAATGGCATTTACTGTAACATTGTATATAGTTATCAAATTTTAATTATTCAATTATGCCGAGTTTTTTGCAGGCTTCATAAGCACCGGTTTGTTCGGCTTCTTTTTTTGAACTGCCTTCAGCGGTTGCTAATATTTCATTTTGCCAGATAACATTCACCTGAAATACCGGTTTGTGTGCAGGACCTGATACGGAAGTTACTATGTATTCAGGACGTGTTTTATCCTGTCCCTGAGTATATTGCTGCAATATATCTTTTGCGTTGTATTTTTCAAAGTGTTTATCGATATCTTCCGCATAAATAATAATATAGTCATTAATAAATTTTTCTATGTTTTTGGCTTGTCCGCTGAAATAATATGCTCCTAATATTGCTTCAAGAGAACAGGCTATATTTGACTCTCTCTTTCTTCCGCCCTGTTTTTCTTCCGAGTTTCCCAAAATTATTAATTTATCAAGTCCGATTTTAATTGCAACTTTTGCCAAAATTGCATCTGAAACTAGAATCGAACGTATTTTTGAAAGTTCTCCTTCAGGAGATTCCGGATATAATTTGTATAATAATTTTGACGTAAATAATTTTAAAACAGAGTCCCCGAAAAATTCCAAACGTTCATAGTTCTCTATATCGGGCAAGTTGTTTTCTTTTGTAAATGACGGGTGAGTTAATGCTGTTTTGATAAGTTCTTTGTCGCCTTCGCCAAAAATTTTTTCAAGCATCAGAATAACCCTTTTAATAAATCCAGAAAATTATTTTTTACAAAAAATTCAAGGTAATAATAAACAACGGGTATGGTTAGTATGTAGCTGTCAGTTCTGTCCAAAAAACCGCCATGACCGGGAATAATGTCGCTGGAATCTTTTACACCGGCATCACGTTTAATCATTGATTCGCACAAATCGCCGATTTGAGCAAAAGCAGTTATCAGAATACTCAAAATTAATGCATGGTACCATGGTAAGTTGAAAACCATAATCCCAAATGCCGAACAGAATATCATACAAGCAACAGAACCGCCTATAGCACCTTCTATTGTTTTATTCGGACTGATAACTTCTGCCAATTTATGTTTCCCAAACTGCAAACCTGCATAGTAGCAGCATGAATCCGTTAGAATTACACTTATTAAAAGCAATATTGCGTATGCTGCACCTTCCAGTGACGGGTTTGTTTTAATAAATCCGTTGAAAACCGTAGCATCATATCCTATGTCCCGCAGAAATAAAAGATGGAGCGGAAACCAACCGCAATATACAAAGCCAAGAATTGTTGTTGCAACATTTGCGATATATGGCTGTTTGCCTCTGAAAAGTACCCACATAAATGCCATAAATGTTGATATTGTAAATGCAATAGGAGCTAAATCAAGCCTGTTAAAGTATGCTATAAACGCAAACAATAAACTTGATACAATAATGATTTTAAAACTTGGCAGAAATCCTTTGTTTTCTAATATTTTAGTATATTCCTTTGAACCGAGGACAACAACTATCAATACCATAATAGTCAGCGGAATTCCGCCCAGCAATATTGCAAATAAAGCGGTAAACCCTATTATAAGTCCTACAATTAATCTGGTTATACTTTTAGGAATATTCATTATACGGTCATTACCTCTTTTTCTTTTTCAGTTACCAATGAGTCGATAATTCCAACATATTTATCGGTTAATTTTTGAATCTGATCCTGATTATCTTTTACAGCATCTTCGGGAAGGTTTTCATCTTTTTCAATCTTTTTAAGAGAATCTACCATATCACGTCTTGCATTTCTGACGGCAATTTTCATATCTTCTCCGAATTTTCTGACATCTTTAGCAGTTTCTCTGCGTCTTTCCTCTGTAAGAGGCGGGAAGTTTAAACGAATGCATGTTCCGTCATTATTCGGTGCAACGCCAATTTCAGCCTTTATTATGGCTTTTTCGACTTCTTTTAAAATACTTTTATCAAAAGGAGTTATTACAAGAGTGGTTCCTTCCGAAACTTGTATTTGTGCCATTTGACGAATAGGTGTAGGTGCTCCGTAATATTCAACAATAACTTTGTCTAAAATTCCCGGGTTAGCACGACCGGTGCGAACGGAAGCAAAATCTTTTTTTAACTGTCCTATTGCTTTTTCCATTTTTTCTTCGCCAAATAAAAACATTTCATCAAGAGCATCTGACATAATTTTCTCCTTTATAATTTTGTAGCAAGAAACTGATTTCTTGCTCTGTCCCTCTCCTGTCGGACGAGGGGTGTTGTAATTTTAACTGATATATGTTCCTACGGATTCTCCGTTTTGTATTTTTACTAAACTTCCCTGTGCTTTGAAATCAAAAACGATTATCGGTATACCGTTTTGTTTACAAAGGGCACAAGCAGATGTATCCATTACTTTTAAATCTTTTTTGATAATATCGGCATAAGATATTGTATCAAGTTTTTTTGCTTCAGGGTTTGTTTTCGGATCATCGGTATAAACTCCGTCAACACCGTTTTTAGCCATCAGCATTACATCTGCACCGATTTCCGATGCTCTGAGAGCTGATGCGGTATCTGTTGTAAAGAACGGGTTTCCGGTTCCTGCCGCAAAAATAACTACCCTGCCTTTTTCAAGGTGACGAATTGCTCTGTGTCTTACATAAGGTTCTGCAATTTGGTTCATTGCAATTGCTGTTTGAACCCTGCATTCTACCTCAATCTTTTTTAAAGCACATTGCAAAACAACGGCATTCATAACTGTTGCAAGCATACCGACATAATCACCGGATGCCTGATCCATGCCCAGTCTTGCGCTGTTTTTCATGCCCCTGAATATGTTTCCGCCTCCGACAACAACTGCTATTTCAACTCCTCTTTCATAAATAGAACGAATTTCATCTGCAATCATTTCTACAGGATGCGGATCAATACCAAAAAGTTGTTCGCCAAGCAGAGCTTCTCCGCTTATTTTCAATAACACACGCTTATATTTATTATCTGTCATCAGACACCTCGTTTTACTCTATCGTATTAAAAACCAGCGGATTTGTAAAGAAAAAATTAGCCGGTCATTTTAAAAATTACATGTCCAAATACATTTTTCTTATTATATAGTCCTCAAGGACTTTTTTGGCAGATGATGTTGAAGCCGGATCGTTAATCATAATACAAAAAACGTAATGATTTCCTCTTTTTGTGGTTAAAAATCCTGCAATAGAACTTATGTCTGATAAAGTTCCTGTTTTTGCATTGAGATTATCTTTTAGCGGAATCATTCTGTTAGCTAATGTTCCTTCTCCCGAATGAGGAAGTTTTTCATACAAAGCATTAGCCTTGTTTTTAATTAAGTATTCGGAAATAAAATCAGCATTCAAAAGGTTATTTTTTGAAACACCACTGGCATCAACAATTTTGATTTCGGAACAGTCAATTCCCCTTTTTGCGCAGTATTCTTCAAATAATCTTACGGCATCAGTATCAGTTCCCGTTTTTTTGTATTTTTCAGCTGCTGCAATTTTTGAAAGCGACTCTATTGCCATGTTGTTGCTGTTCTTTAAAATATCGCTGATACTATCGCTCAGAGGGTGCTTAACTTCCGATATAAAAACATCTGAGTTTTGCAAAGTGGTGGTTGTGAATGGTTCTTTTAAATATATTCCGTTTTCCGCAAGTGCTTCTTTTAGTCTGATATAAAAATATCTTCTCAGGTTATTATTTGGTATTGTTATAGTATATGATGAATTAATGGTTCCGGTCAGGATGATTTTGTTAAAATGATAATCATAATCTCTTTCAACTTTAACATTATTTTCTTTTCCTGTAATAATGTTGTTATAAAAAGCATACGGATATTTTGACGGATTTATTATTGCAGCCTGCTGACCTTCTGTTGTCGGCATAATGGTAACTTTTACAATATTATTATCCAGATTGTAAGAATTAAATCTCGGCATGAGAGGGTTTAAATCATCATCCCATTGCCAGCCTTCGCCCCAGTCTTTCTTCTCTGTAATGCTGTCATCAATATAAATTTTGGTGACGTTTTCTTTGTTTATCTTGCTTACAAGATTTTTTAAATCTTTAAATGACAAATAAGGATCAGCACCGAGTTTTATAACGTAGCTGTTTTTCCCTCTTGCATATAATTTGGTAGATAATTCATATTCCGTTCCGAGTGTTTCTGCAATCGGAATAATGGTAATTGCTTTTTGTACAGAAGCCGGCGGTGTCAGTTTTTTGTCATTAAGATGATAAACTGTTTTTCCGGTGTCTGCATTTTTAATTGAAATTGAGATTGCATTTTTTGATATTTTTGAATCCTCAATTATATTAGAAATGGTGGATCTTATTCCATTTGCATAAGCAGTTGAAAACATAGTAGTCATTAATATAAGTATAGAAATAAATTTTTTCATAAAACCCTAACCTCATAACTGTTTTTTATATCGTTTAAAATTGTACATTTGCTTCTGTATTCATACATTTCCGGTAAATTAATTTCAGCATAAATACCGCCTTCTATTTCTTCAATTTCATCCAGAATTTTACCTTCATAATTAATAATCATGGAATGACCGAGATTTTCTTTTCCGTCAAGCAAAAGCCCTGTTTGAGTGAGAGCGACCATATATGTTTGGTTTTCTACTGCACGTGACGTTGTCATACTGTCCCAGGGGATTTTTTTTGTTTTGCCCCAGGCAGCCATGTTTACCAGAATATCAGCTCCGGCTTTGCGGTATGCTCGGTATATTTCCGGGAATCTTATATCGTAGCATATAGTAATACCGATTTTTATCCCGTCAAGTTCCGCAATTACCGGAAAATCCCCGGCTGTAATATAATCACCCTCATTATCTCCGTAATATGAATAAAGATGATTTTTGTTATAAAGAGCGGTAATCTCTCCTTCTCTGTTTATTACGGGACAGGTATTATATAAGTGATTACCTTCACGTCTGATAAAGCTGCCGCCGATAATGTTTGTATTGTATTTTTTTGCTGTGTCTTTAAGCATAGCGACAGCCTTAGAATTTTCAACGGTTTCAGCACTGTCTGTAAATACCTTGGGACACCAGCCGACAGTCCATACTTCAGGTAAAAATACAAAATCAGCTTTATATTTTTCAAGATTTGCGATTAATAAATTTTGTACCGTATCAATATTTAAGTCAAACTCGCCAATTATGGATTCCATTTGAATTGCGAGGAGTCTGACCTTTTCTTTTTCCACAATCCCCATTGATATACCTCTTTATATGCGACCGGAGCAGTTTCATCTAATTTTACAAGTGCGGTCTGAAGTTCTTGCCTTTTTTCCTCTATATCATCATCCTCTGATACATATATAGGGCTGCTGTATAAATTTATAAGATTAGTATTAAATATAGGCATTTCTAATCTATCCCATGATGGGAATTTTACCCAGGTAAAATTTGTTGAAAACCAGGTGACAGGTACAATAGGAACACCTGCCATTTTTGCCAGTTTAATAACACCGTCTTTTGCAACTTTAGCCGGACCTTTCGGACCGTCAACCATCATGGCACAATCTTCTCCGTTCTTAAGTGCGGTTATCATTTGCATAGAGGCTTCAACAGCACCCTTTTTTCCCTTGGAACCTCTGATTGTTTTAAACCCCATGTGTTCTATAACGTCAGCAATCATTTCTCCGTCTTTTGAGCGGCTTACAAGCACATTCAATTTCCCGATTTCCGGATGACCGTAAACACACATTTGGTGGCAATGCCACATTGCATATATGCAAGGCTTAACTTCCGGAAAGTCTACACTTTTTATATGCGTAAAAAACTCCTGCATGTGGAAAATCGCATATATAACTTTTGCTACTTTTTTTGCTGCATCATCTTCAAATAATCTAACCATATAAAAATTATACTATAAAATTTAAAATACTGCATTTATATGATGGAGAAGTTAAAAACATGATGTAAAGTGTAAGAGGTACTAATTGTACCCTTGGATGAGGTAGGTAAATTGAAAAAATTCAGGTTTCGTATGCAGGTGGTTCTGGATCTGCGTGAAAAAGAACTTGAAGCAAAACAAATGGAGATGGCAAAAATTCTGGCAGTGTTGAATGAACAGAGAGGAAAACTCCAAACCATACTTGCCAACCAAGACCAAAACCGAATAAAACTAGAAGAGTTGTGTTCTTCGGAATCTCTTGATGTAACTCAGGTTGAATCCTACAGAAACTATGGCATAAAACTTGCACAGGAAGCAGCAAATCAGCAGAGGTTAATCACAAATACCGAGGTTATTCTGGAGAAAAAACAACAGGAAGTTCTTGAAGCACATAAAAATGTAGAGGTTTTAAAAAAACTTAAAGAAAAGCAGGAAAAGGAATATTATCAGGAATTTTTGAATGCAGAGATGAAAGAGATTGATGATATTACATCCTCAAGGTTCAGGTTATAAGTATGACACAGGCATTGTTAAATAATTTGAATATTATTCAGGAAGGAAAATTCGACCTTAAAGATAAGGTTGGTATAAATTCCGGTGCGAATTTTTCAAAAATTTTTGATTGTGCAAACAAATTACAGGATAAATATAAATATAACAAACAAACAGATCATACAAAGGATACGTATAACAGTATTCCGTTACAACCACAGACAGAAAATAAAATTGTAACTGCTGAGGTTGATACAAATAATGCTCTGTCAAATGAAGAATCCGGAAAGGAAAATTTAGTCAGCAAATTAACAAACGAAAATGATACCGATAATAAAGATAATTCTACAGATTCGGCAAATCTTTGCGAAGTTATTTTAAAAGCAGCTATAGAAACCATAACAGAAGAAGTTCTTACGGAAGATGAAGTAAATACACAATCACAAAATTTAATCCAAGATAACGAAACAGATGAAACTATCACAGAAAATAATATAAATGAAGAGGCTCCAACTATGTACAAAGAACTAAATACCCTGGAAAATCCGGCAGTAACACTGTTGTTACAATCACAAATTAAAATGCCCAAGCAGGTTTTGGCAGAAAATGAAAGTTCAAATGAAATTCAAAACAACGAAAAAGAAATCAGTTTGAACAATCAGACCGTAAATTCAAATGCTAAGCAATTTGACAGTAACATTATTAAAAACATGCCGTCAACATATTCGGCAAAAGAAGATACTGATATCAAAGCAGAAGCACAAAAAGCCAAAACAAGTATTGAGGATAAAGTTGTAAAAGATTTGAAACTTGAAATTGTTGAATCAGAAACAGCAGCTTCAGATTTCGGCAGTGAAAATTTTATGCAAAATACTTCTCCTCAGGAGCAGGTAGTAAAAGTTATGATTCAGGGCGATGTAAAATCAGCAAATGCTTTTGAATCAATTGTAAAACCGGAAATGCAAAAAACGGATGTGGCAAGTCCGAGCAAAATAATTGAGCAGATTTCAAAGCAGCTTGAAAATCTAAACAACGGTTCAAAGCTAACAATGATACTTAATCCCGAAAGTTTAGGTAAAATTAATATTCAATTGCTGAATACAAAAGCTGGATTAATGGCTCAGTTTACGGTTTCAACTCAGGAAGCGAAAGATATGCTTATGAGGGGGCTTGAAGGTTTAAAAGGGAATCTTCTTTCTCAGGGAATTGCAGTTGATAGTGTAAATATTAAACTAGAGGAAGCTTTTTTGTCGGAGGATAATTCGTCTGACTGGACAGAACAGGAAGGCTCAAGAGGCGGAAATAAGCAGCAGGGCAATAAGCATCAGAATGATGAAAAGGAACAGCAGTTCGAACAATTTATGTTTGATTATAGTAATGGTAATGTATAGAAAAAATAGTGGGAGAGGACAATGTCAACAATAACAAGCCAAATAACGGCAATGAGAAATGAAACAGCACAGGTGCAGAATCAGCAGGCAAGAACAACCGGCATGAAGAATGACAGCAATACGTTTTTAACCTTAATGTTAAAACAGCTAGAAAATCAAGATCCGACAGAACCGACGGATAATACTCAGTGGCTTTCTCAGCTTGCTCAGTATTCATCGCTTGAACAGATGACGCAAATGAACAGCGGACTTGAAAACTGTGCAAAATACATAAACGCAATGTATGACGATATGATGTTAAATTCAGAGATAACACAGACACTTTCAATGATTGGCAAAGATGTAACAATAAAAATTCCGAACGAAAATGATCCTAAGAATCCGACAATCGTAACCGGTAATGTTACAGAAGCAAGCTTTGAAAGCGGAAGCGGTCAAATAAAAGTTAACGGTGAATACTATTCAATAGAAAATATAGTATCTATCAGAGAAAAATAATATATATAAGATAATCAAGTAAACAAAAAATTAAAAATAAAAAACACAAACCAGATTTAGAGAGGAATAAAAAATGTCACAAGCATTACACACTTCAAGTACCGGTATAAATGCCGGTCAATCCCAGATTAATGTCATTGCACATAACGTGGCAAATATTAACACAGTTGCTTACAAGACAGCAAATATGACATTTGAAACACTGTATTCGCATAACTTGTCATACGGAAGTGCGGCAACAAAAGACGGCGGCGGAACAAACCCCAAGCAAATCGGTCTCGGTGTTAAAGTATCAGGTATCACAAGAAACTTTGACTGCGGAACATTTGTTTCAACCGGTCGTGATTTGGATACAATGATTTCGGGTACCGGTTTTTATGTTGTTCAGGATGCCGGCGGACATCAATATTTTACCAGAGATGGTGTTTTTAATGTTGATTCTGCAGGAAACCTTGTTACTCAAAGCGGTATGAAGGTTATGGGTGCAAAATCTATTTATTCTAATGCAGGCTCTGATAAGACGGTTAAAATTCCTAAAAATATGCTTGCGGTAATTAAAGGTGACCCGAATATTTCATCTGTTAAGATATCTGATTTGAATAATGCAAGTATCACTACAGGTAAAGTTTCGGTAGATTTAACCGATACAAGCGGAAATGTTACAAATGTTTTGGTTGATATTCCAACCGGAGATCAGGCGGTTTCAGCTATTGTAAGTAATTTTAACAGTGCATTAAGTTCTTATGGCATAACTTTTAGTGCATCAGACGGTGCTATTTCCTATACAAACGCAGGTTCATATACGATGGAATTTTCACCCACCGGTACTACAAGTAACTTCCTTGCGGAAACCGGGCTTGCATCCAGTACGACATCTTCTCTCCTGAATGAAGTTGTTACCTTGCAGGACATGATTAACTACAATGATCCAAATGCAATTTCACTGAAAAGTACGGCAATTGACGAAAACGGCATTATAGTTGCAACTTATAATGACGGTTCTGTTTTGACACAGTATGTTGATGAAGCACAGACATTACAGTGGAAGTACACAACTCCTGAAGGTGTAACAATAAGCGGTGCTGATGTTACGGCAGAAGGTTCTGCGATTACAAATTCAAATTTCGCACTGGAGCTTGCAACAATGGTTAACCAGGAAGGTCTTGTTTCGTTAAATAATAACTTATGGGAATGGGGACCTGATGTAGGTGAAATATACTATGGTATAGCAGGTGAAATGGCATTCGGTTCAATTGAGTCAGGCGGTTACGAGGAATCAAATGTTGATATTGCAGTAGAATTATCAAACATGATTATGGCACAACGTATGATTCAAATGAACTCAAGAGTATTTTCAACAGCAAGTGATGTAATGCAAACACTTGCATACTTAGGACAATAATAGTTTGAAAAGCTCTGAAATACAGAGTTGATGATAACAAAAATTGATATGCGAATAGGGCATGCCATGTGCATGCCCCGAGCATGAAAAATCATGTCAAGTTCTTAACAAAACTATGAAAACTTAACAAAACTTAACAATTATAACATGGTTGAAATCCATGCAAATCATGGGTTTCGGCATGATGAAAAAAAACAAAAAAGTTGTTACAAATCAAGATTTGTATAGGTCATGACAAGTAGTATATAATTAAACTGAGGTTGAGGGGAAATGTTGATACCATCACAAAGCTGGGGCGAAGATATAGCAATCGATAGCTCATTTGTCAAAAAGAACCTTGACGTAATCAGAACAGAAATCGCACATTATAACATTAAAATAGTTGCAGTAACAAAGTATTACGGACTAAAAGCAATAAAAGCAGGATATGATGCAGGGATAAGGGATTTTGCTGAATCAAGAGCTGTTGAGGCTGTTGAGAAAATAAAGGCTCTCCCAAAAGAGATTAGGGATTGTTGCACATTTCACTTTATCGGGCATCTGCAAAGCAACAAGGTTGGTAAAGTCGTTGAAAATTTTGATGTGATTCATTCAATAGATTCTTACAAAATTGCAAAGGCTGTATCAGACAAGGCTTGTTCGTTAAATAAGAGAGAGAAGGTGTTATTACAGGTTAATAATGCGGGAGAAGAACAAAAGTCCGGATATTCAAAAGAACAATTAATGCAGGATATGGAAGGCATATTAAAATTAGACGGCATTGAGGTGCTGGGGCTTATGAATATGGCACCCTACGGGGCTTCAGATGAAGAACTTCATTTCTTGTTCTCGGATATCAGAAAGTTCAGAGATGAACTTGAAAAAGAATTTGGCATTGCTATTCCCGAACTTTCAATGGGAATGAGTGATGATTATAAGATTGCCGCAGAAGAAGGTGCGACAATTGTAAGAATTGGCAGAAAGTTATTTAAGTAAAGAAGATATATGGAGGAAAAATGGCATTTTCAGAAGGATTCAGAAATTTTGTAGGAATGTTGAAAGATACAATTAACGGCGGAGAGGACATTGGTCCTGATGTAGATGGTGATCCGTTTGGATTTGGCGGCGGTTATCAGACTGAGGGTAATGCTGCTGTGGACGCAAGAGAAAAAAGTCCGTTAGATGCAATATATACAACAAAAACTTCGGTTTCAAAACCGTCAGAGCTTACCGGAAGCAGAAGAAATACTAAAGTTGTTCCTATTCAGGATTCAGATCCTTATAAATCAAATGAAGTAAATATCATTGAACCGAGAGCATTTTCCGAATCAGCTCAGATTGTTAAAAAATTAATGGAAAATAAAACAGTTATTTTGCATTTGGATTTACTTGATAAAGAACAGTCACAACGTACAATCGACTTTGTATGCGGTGCTTCTCATGCACTCCACGGAACTGTTCAAAAAATCAGTGACAGTGTAGTAGTTTTTGCTCCTTGCAACGTAGCTTTGTCATCTGAAAATGCTACATTAGCAGGCAAATTTACTGAATCACTTTGGAATAAGGCTCTTTAATAAAAGAGTTTTAGGGGATGGAGATATTAGGAAAACACACAAGTTACCCTTATGTACTTACCCTAAACCCCGAAGTATGAAAATATTTTATTTAATATATTGATTTGTGATAGTTGGATTTTCAGGGTGCATTTGCACCCTTTTATTTTGCTTTTGATGATTTAATTTATGCGTGTTTTTTACCATAAATTATATACTATTTTATGGCAGAGCATGTTTAAAATCGTATGTGCTGTCATTCTGGGGTATTTTTTAATTATATTATTTTCCGGAACGCATTATAATTTCTGCACGATAACGTTTATAAGAATGATTAAGATCTGTCATGCTGATAGCCTTATCTATGTTATAAAGTGCATTATCAATGTCACCGGCAAGTTCATAAGCATTTGCAAGCGTAAAATATGCAAAAGGGGTTTCTTCTGCCAATAATGCTTCTTTGCACTTATTAATACGTTGAGTATCATATAATGCTTTTAATCTTTTACTTTCAGCAAGGTCATTTGCTGATTCTTCATTATTTCCAAGAAGTTTATTAATTTTGTGTCTTCGTGCATATAAAAAATATGCGGAAGGATCTCCCTGAATTGTATTTATTGCTTCATCAATGTATTTCAAAGCCAATTGGTTATTTGAATTAACATATCTGTCGGCTTTTTCAATCAATTCTCTTATGCAGTCTTTGCTTACAACTGATGAGTTAAATACATATTGCATCGTAAGTGTTTCTTTATTGTAACCTTCAGGAAAAGATGCAAACGGTGATGATTTCTGGATAGATTCCATAGCTGATATGTCATACAAATTGTTGCCGGAGCTTTCTTTAATATATGAATGAATAACATTTCCGTCTCTGTCTAATTTAAAGATAACAACAGCATGTCCCTGTTCAATGACTTCAGGCGGTACCCAGCTTTTTTGAATTTTTTTCTGTAACGATGCAACATATCCACTCAAATCAACTTGAGTGTTAACTTTTTGAATATTCTGCGTGTTTTCTTGTTCATCAGCCGACACAGGTAATGCAGCCAAACAGACCGCAAATAATCCCGCAACTAATCTATCTCTCCAACTCCTCATATTATAATTTTATTTCAAATAAAAATTGCTGTCTATAAATATTAATTAATTGTAACAAATGCGTTAAGCTGTTATGAGTTTATTTGAACTAACTTCTTTAAGCATATATCTGACGCAATCTTTTGAATTGTGGCTTTGTTTTGCAATTTTATAACACTGTTCCGTCAATTTTTTATATGCTGCGTTATTTTCAAGATAGCTTTCAATTTTAAATATCAAATCCGACATGTCTTCATAATATGGCATATAACCTTCAAATAAAGCCAGTTCATCACGGTAATCGCTTATCATAAGTCTTTTGCAAGCTGCCGTCTGGAAGGTTCTGTAATTTAGCGAGCTTATTCCCTGAGAATGCATATTAAATACAATTTTAGTATTGTTAATAGCTTTTGCCATATCAGCTTCGTTATCAATAAATCCCATGTAGCATAAATCAAGTATTTCGGGGTATTTTGCCCGTTCTCTTGCATCTTTGTAGTGCTTATCAATTGCGTACCATGCTACTTTCAGGTGCGGCATTCTCATAACCAGTTCTTCAAAAAAATCCAGTCTGTAATTTGTGTCCAGTCTGCCGGCAAACATAATATCAAATTCCGGTTCAATTTTTAAATCTTTGTAAATACTAAAATTGACAAAATGCGGCAGGTAGAATATGTTTTTAAAATTTTCGTATTCAGTCAGTTGTCTGTCCCAATAAAAAGTATAATTGTCATCGTTTTCAAGATACGGAATGTATTTTTCCCAATCAGGACCGGATGTGTTACTTCTTATATCATCTGAAAAATAATTTATAGACGGCAGTTCCAATTTGTTATCAATTTTTATTTTTAATCCGGAAAAATCATATCCGGCAATATAATCATATTGTTTCTTTAAAACTTTATTCAAATCCTTATCAAACAGCTCATCATAGACAGTAACACCGCATTCGTTTTGTTTAAAACCGTCTATAATGCTGCTCATAGTAAGTCTGCCGCCAATACTAACCGGCAGGATTGCTAAAATGTTTTTCTTTCTCTCTTTCATTATTTTCTATTTTATCACTTTTAATTATTGTTTACAATAAATTTATTAAGTAATAAAATGAATATATGCTCTCGTAGCTCAGTAGGATAGAGCGGCGGTTTCCTAAACCGTGTCTGTCGCGAGTTCGACTCTCGCCGGGAGCAAATAAAAAACGAATGCTTTTTTAAAGCATCCGTTTTTTTTATCTGACTTCAAAGTGTACAACTTTTGTTTCTTTTGGAATATACCCGAGATTAATGTCATCAATTATTCTGAATTTATTTTCATCATCCAGAACTTGTTTTACATAATAATTATGTGAAAGAAAATAATATTCTCCTTTTGGAAGGTTATTCATATATTCCCTGCAGAAATCAAGAGTTTCTGTTGCACATGCTGCAGGAATTTGAGGTTTACTTTTTACCATAGCAGGATTTTTTGCATAATATCTGTATTCATTATTTGGATAATCGTAGATAAAATTATCAGCATTTTGTAATTTATTTTGCAAGATTGGAACAATATCTCTGGCATAAGAATACTTTATATGATAATTATATGAGGTTGCCGAAATAATAATCGTTGCAAGTAAAACAAGTTTTACAATGTTGTCGTATTTTATTGTCGAACTGACTATATATATTATAATAAGCGGCAATAAAAATAACATAAGTCTTGCACAGAGAGGATATATATGCAAAAATGATGCTGTTAAAACAAGAATTATCGGTAAGTAAAACAGTATTTTGTTGCATAAATTTTCTTTTGAAAAAAAATACCTTATTACAAAATATATTGTTAAAACTCCCGCAAGAACAAGTATTAACTTTTTGCTGTATAAAAAAGTATCAGGTGCAAAAATTTCTCCCATACGCATAAAAATACGCAAAGGATGGAAAGGAGAAAGGAAAGCACAAGAATTTATCAGTGAATCTGTCATATTATGATATGTGGAATTAAATACAGCTTTCATGTTTATAATAAATATTATTAATGCGCTAAAAAATGGCAGTATTGCAGCTTTAATTGCCGTTTTTTTGTTTTTTATAAAAAGAGCCAAAAATCCGGATGTTATTATAAATACGGAAGAATATGAGAACCAGAGAGATAGTGCAATGATAAAACTGCTTAATAATAAATTCTTTTGTTCCGTATTAATAAGTTTATAAAAAACCGTAAGCAGTACTATTGAAATCAGCAATTCGGTTGAATATTGCTTATACTGTGCAGAATATATTACAGGTAACGGAAGTAATGATACCATTGATACTGAAATCAAAATTTTTGCCTTATCGGATTTAAATAATAAATTTGCAAAATACCAAAATGCAAAAATTGCTGCAATTCCCGAAATGAACGGCAGAAATCTCAGAATCAAATCTCTGTAAAACATGTTATCAGGAGAAAGTACTTTCAGTAATATTTTGGAAACTATCAGAAATCCTATAGGGCAAGCCTGTAAATTGTCCAATTCTCCAAACAAACCTGAAAATGATTTATTAACTGTATTCAAAGCAAGTCCTGCTTCATCTCCCCATAGTGACGGGTTTTGAATATAAAGTATTGTTCTTATAATTATGCCTGCCCAAATAACCAGAAATAGTGTTATTTTATATTTATTCTTAAAAATATTTTCCACCAGAACTTATCTCCAACTACCGGTATAATATAAATAAAGAGGGTGAGGCTTTAACCTGCACCCTCTATTTATAATTTTAATTTACAGTTTTGCAATCAGTTTTGAGTGTTTATCAGCAAATTCTTTACCTCTCGACAGAATTGCCTGTTTCAGGATTGCCTGAAGGTCGATTGCATTTAATTCACGGAAATTATTAGGCAGTCTGAGTGACCAGTTTTGGTCGCCTGATGTTCCCGGAGTATTGTATGTTTCCTGTATTTGGAAGAAATCAGTAAAGAATATTTGGACATTTTTTGCTTTAGATGCAAATATTTCTACAAGTTTTATAAATGTTAAATATTCTTTGTCCTGAGTTAACTTAACAATAATATCGTCTTTGTTATCAGCATCTGCAAATAAATCTTCAACAAGATTTTTTGCGTGTAAATATCCTCCGTGGGTATTAATCATTGATTCTGCCCATGTTGCAATAGGATTGTTGTCGTGAGTACCAACCATATTCCATACATTTTCGGTAATATTTTTACATCTGTATGGGTGTGCCGGTTTTTCGGGAACAACAAACTGAGTTAATCTCATGCCTTGCAGACCGTATTTTTTCATAACAGCATCAACAGGATTTGTTAATGTTCCGAGGTCTTCACAAACGATTGCGTTTTTATCAAGTCCGCATTCTTTTGCAGCAGCAATAACTATTTTTTCAACCAATCTGCCGTATAGTTCGATTTGTTTATCCGTTAAAGATTTAACTCTTTTTTCTTTGTCTGCTTCAAGTGTCCAGTCTAAATCTTCTTCTCTTGCAATTGCGTATTTTTTAAGTTCAGGATGTTCGGGAGAAGAATATAGTCTGCCTGCACCGTCTTCGCACATTGGTTTTTTGCCTGCTTTATATACCCACGGATCAATTAAACCTACAATGTGGTCAATTCTAACACCACCCGGGTTCTCTTTGAACATTTTTTTATAGAGATTCTTCATCAGGATTCCGCCTTCTCCCAAGGAACCATCTTCGTTGTACATTTTTTCAGGATCCATCACAGGAAATCCCCAAGCCTGACCGTCTTTTGAGAAATAATCCGGCGGACATCCAAGGAACCATCCGTCAAGGAATAATGATTGGTAAGCCCAGGCATCTCTGTCAGAAAAAGCAACCTGACGATCCGCTATCATTTTGATTCCTTTAGACAATGCATATTTTTTCGTTTCTTCATTTTGTTTTTCTAAAACGAACTGACAGAACTTATAAAATTCTATTTCATCGCTGTATTTTTTCTTTATGTCATTAATTCTTTTTGAAAAAGCTTTTTCTTCTTCTGCTGTTTTCGGGTTCAATAAACGTTTATCGGTATCATTTGACCAGATATACCAATAATCATTATTATTTTCTATAGAAAGAGCTTCATATAGTGAATCATTTTCAAGCCAAAATTCATTTTCTTTTTTGAAGCTTTCAAATTCTTTTTTCAATTTGGCTGCTTTTAAATTTTTAAAGTTTTCCCATGCTTCCTTCAGTGCTTTATTTTGTGCATTGAAAATATAAGAATAGCAGGTTCTTCCTGTGTTTTGCTTAGGATTTTCGGAAACTGTTTTTTCAAAAGTAGTTTCTGATAAAATTTTATCCCATTTTTTTTCTGTTAATTGTTTCAAATCAATAAACAGCGGATTCCCTGAGAAAATAGTTCCCGTATATGGTGATGAGTCAGAACTTTTTGTTTTTCCAGCAGGTCCTAACTGGAGGGCATTGAAAATTCCGGAAGCATAATCTATCAGAGAATGTCCGGCATCCGAATTGAATGAGCCGAATCCTGTATCTTCTCCCTCAGCGGAAGGAAAACTGCTTCCGTGGATTATCAGAGCTAAATTCTCTTTTCCCAAAACTTTTAATGCTTCACTTATAAGTTTAGCGTCATTTTTTTGTGATGTTAAACAAATCATATTATACTCCTTTTCTTCTTATATCATGGAGTGTATCATCACATTAATATGATTTCAATATGATGTTAAGATAATTTTACTACCCTATTGCAAATAATCGTGTTGTATGAGATAATTATATATAAGGTTGGGAGTTTTGGATAAGGTATAATACATTAGTTTAACCTTTTTCTGAAATACTTTCCCGTGGCACAGAAATTGCCATTTAATTATTACACATACAAAACTTGAAAGAGTACCTCAGATAGTATGGGCGAGTTTAAATTTAATTATGATTTCTTAAAAAACAATGCGACTCCCGGCAGCTGGAGACGCGGGTATGAATATTACCAAAAGGATATGATTCTTGAAGCATATTCCGAAAAAAACTTTTTTAAGGGTAAAGTTAAAGGTAATTATCAGGATTTTTATGTTACTGATTTAATTTTTAAGAAAAACAAAATAGAGGCAAGATGTAACTGTCCTCTTAAAGAAGAATGGTGTAAACATTCTGTTGCAATCGCTCTGAAGGCTATAGAAGAAGGTGCTTTTGACCGTTGGAATTATGAAAAGAACGGAATACAAGCTGACTTATCCGATGTCGATACAGCTTTAAAAGAACCGGCAAGAGGCAGTTATATATTCCACTTTAATCCTAAAAGAAGACAGAATTTCTTCTCTATTTTAGTCAGAGACAGAGCGACAAATAAAATAGTTCGTTCTCTTGAAGGTATTTTACGGGCATTAATAGAAATTCAAAAAGTTACTCCGGGATTTGAACTCAACGATGCTCAAAAGAACGAAATTGCTCTATTTCAGGTAATGCTGAAAATTGCAAAACAGGATAAAAAAGCCGGTTGGTATGATATCCCGATAACAAAATTTGCACCGGTATTTCCGCTTATGGCAGAGCTTGAAGAAGTTTTGGATGAAAAAACTAAAGAAAGAATACAGTTTACCGATAATGTATGGAATTTGAACCTTGACGTATCAACAACAAACATTAACGGCGGAACCAATATTGTTCTTGAACTTTTCTGGACAAGACCGGACAAGGATGAAACATATCCTTTTGAGGAGATTAAATATTTTTCACGCCAAATTAAATGGGGAAGATACAAAAACATAATTTTCCCGATTAATATTGCAATGAATGAACTTCCTCAAAGTATAATTAAATCAACATTCACTGACCTTAAAGATGCTGACGGAGGTAAATTTGTTTATGAGGAGCTTCCGCATCTTCAGGAAATAATGCCTGTAACAATTGCCGAAAATATAAGCGGTTTATTGATGGATCACAAGCCGCCCGTAAATGTTGTTACAATGGGTATTGACTATGACCAGTCCCTGAAAGCATCCCTTGAATTTGATTATTCGGGTGTAAAAGTTCCTTATTCAAAGAGTAAAGAAAAATCACCGTACATTTCCGTGAAAAGTGAAAAAGAGGATTTGGTTTATTGGATTAAAAGAGATTATGAGCATGAACAAATGGCTTACAATATGCTTCTGGCTTGTAAATTTGTTCCGATGCAGACAAACAACCTTGCACTGGAAAAAGAAAATGCAATAGACTTTTATAATTATTATATTCAACAGGCAGGCGAAGGCTGGAAGTTTGAAGAACAGGATGATATGAACTTCTTTAAACTCCTAAAAGAACCGTTCAAGATGTGTGCAAAAATTGACTTCTCCGAAGAATCAATTGACAGTATGGAAATTCAGTTATACGGACAAATCGGAGAAGAAATTATTAACTTTGATGAAATATATGAAACGATTCAGAGCGGTGAAAAATATGCCAGAGTGAGAAGTCTTGGTTTTGTTGAGTATCCGGCACAGAATATTTATGCAATAATGCGTTCGTTTAACTCTTTTGATGCATACAGAAATAACGAAAACAAATTCTTGGTTAAAACATATCGTGTAGGTTTAATTACTGAACTTCAAAACCAAGGGTTTGAACTTGTTATGTCTGAAAAATTCAGAAAGTTCTGGGAACAAATTTCTACATTCTCTACTACAACAGAAGGTGTTGAAATTCCGACAAGTGTTCAGGCAAAATTCCGTGAATATCAGACAAAAGGTTTCCATTGGCTGTGGTTCTTGTACCAGTATGGCTTGAACGGAATCCTTGCTGATGATATGGGTTTGGGTAAAACTTTGCAGGCTCTTACACTTCTTCAAAAAGCCAAAGAAGTTGACGGACCTATGCCTACTCTTGTTATTGCACCGACGACCGTTGTATTTAACTGGGAAAATGAAATTCAGAAATTTACACCTGATTTAACCTGTTTAAAAATACAAGGTGCTGACAGAAAAGGATTATTCAAAGAAATTCCGAATTACGATATTATTATTACAAGTTATGCTCTTGTACGGCGTGATATTGCTAAACTCAAAAAGTACAAATTCAGATATGTAATCTTAGATGAATCTCAAAATATCAAAAACGCAATATCTCAGACTGCCCAATCCGTTAAAGAGCTTCAGTCAGACCATAAACTGGCACTTTCGGGTACTCCTATTGAAAATAAACTGGAAGAACTTTGGTCTGTGTTTGACTTCCTGATGCCGGGCTTCCTGTTTAACGTTGCGGAATTTAATTACCGCTATGTTACACCGATTATGGAAAGACAGGATAAGACAGTTGAAAAACGACTGAAACTTCAAATCTTCCCGTTCATTTTACGCCGTATGAAACGAGATGTTGCAAAAGATTTGCCTGATAAAGTTGAAAACATGGCATACTGCGAACTTACAGATGAACAACGTGACTTCTATCTTGAAGTTCTCGACAGTACAAAAGAAGAACTGTTCAAGAGCATTGAACAAAACGGTCTTGAAAAGAGCAGAATGTCAATCTTCTCAGCTTTATTGCGTATGCGTCAGATATGCTGTCACCCTCGCTTATACGACAAAGAACATGTTAAAGGCGATATGAAATCGGGTAAATTTGAATACCTGAAGGGTATGATTCAGCAGATTATTGAAGAAAAACACAGAATTCTTCTGTTCAGTCAGTTTGTAGATATGCTTGATATTATTAAAGGTTGGCTGCAAAGAGAGGGTATTCCGTTTGAATACTTAACAGGTAAAACAAAAGACCGTCAGGCAGCAGTTGAAAACTTTAATAATAACAACAATATTCCGATATTTTTAATCAGTCTGAAAGCCGGTGGTACAGGTTTGAACCTGACAGGTGCAGACTATGTTATCCACTACGATCCGTGGTGGAATCCTGCTGTAGAAGACCAGGCTACAGACCGGGCTTATCGTATCGGACAAACTAAAAAAGTTTTTGTTTACAGACTTATTACCAAAAATACGGTTGAAGAAAAAATTCAGAAGATTAAAGGTCGTAAACGTGACCTTGTTGACAGTGTTGTTTCTATTGACAGAAATATTACTAAGTCACTTACTATGGAAGATATTAAAGATATCTTCTCCGTAGATTAGAGCAGATAAAATAGTTCTTTGTATCTTATTTATGTTGGTTAAAAATAATATTTTCTTTGTTTCAAAAATGAAGAACCTATATTTATTTACCCCTTTAACCCTTTAACCCTCAAATATAGCCTGAATAAATTCTTTTGCATCAAAGTTTTTTAGGTCTTCCATTTTTTCGCCCACACCGACGAGTTTAACAGGTAATCCGAGTTCTTTAGCTATTGCAAGAACGATTGCACCTTTAGCAGAACCGTCGAGTTTAGTCAGTGCAACAGAGGTTAAGTTGACACATTCTTTAAAAACTTTTGCCTGCTGAAGTCCGTTTTGTCCTGTATTGGCATCAATAACCAAAATACTTTCTCTCAGTGAATCTGCTGCATTTTTATCAATAACAGTTTTAATTTTTGAAAGTTCTTCCATTAAATTAAACTTGTTTTGCAGACGTCCGGCTGTATCAACAAGTATTACATCATAATGTTCATTTATTCCTTTTTGGATTGCTTCATAAACGACAGATGCGGGATCTGCTTTGTCACGTCTAACAATATCGGCACCTGAACGCTTTGACCAGATATCAACCTGTTCTTCCGCTGCTGCACGAAAAGTATCGCCGGCAGCAATAAGGACTTTTTTTCCTTCCTGTTTAAATTTGTATGCAAGTTTTCCTATGAGGGTAGTTTTTCCTGCACCGTTTACACCGGTTATAAAATAGATATTCAATTCGTTTTCTTTGTAACTTAACTCGGAAGAACCCGTTGTTTCAAGGGTTTTTATAAATTCGTTACGTAAAAACTCTTTAACCTGAGAAGGTTTAATCCTGTCTTGTTTTCTCAGTTTGTCAACAAGCTCTGCGGCATAATCAACACCTAAGTCTGCACTAATCAGTATGTCTTCCATATCGTCAAGCAGGAATTCAGAAAATTCTTCCTCCTCGGCAACCGTATCAACAACATTACCGACAAGAGCCTGTGCGGTTTTTGTTACTGTATTTTTTAATTTATCGAAAAAGTCGAACATATTTATTAATTCCCGTACACAAAGAAAGATTGTGTAATTAAGTTCCATTTGCCTTTAACCGGACAAGTATATACGGATTTCTCTTTAGCCCTTTAAACCGTTTTCAACAATAACTTTGGCTAAAATTCCGTTTACAAAAGAAGAAGAATCTTCTGTTGAATATTTTTTTGCAAGTTCAACAGCTTCATCAACAATGACCTTAACAGGAGCTCCTTTTGTATAAAGAAGTTCAGTAATAGCAATTCTTAAAATATCTTTGTCAATTTTAACAAGTCTGGATATATCCCACCCGTTAGAATATTTCTGAATCTCATTATCAATTGTTTTGTGGTTTGTTTTGAACTGCTCTGCAATATCCACAGTATAATTTTTAACTTCAGATTGATTTTCAAGAGTTGTAAATTCAGCAATTTCCAATGCCAAAATAGCTTTTTCCGCAACGTCAATCATTGTATCGACTTTGCTAATCATTTCATCTGTCATCGGAATTTGAACAGGTTTGTTTTTTGCACCCATCGGGCGGGATAAATTTGATTCGTGTTCTGCTTCATAAGAATCCAGTGATTCTTTTATATCGATTAAAGAACCCACGGTTAAATTTAATTCTTCCATTGCAGAATTTGAAAGAATTCTGACGGATTTAACCATAATATCTTCAAAATCTTTGCTTGAATATTTTGTTATTTCTTTATCAAATTGAGAAAATAATATAAGTGCCAATTCTCTTGCTGCACGTCTTGCTTGCATAGCCGTTCTCCTATAATTGTATAGGATTATAATATCACGAAATATTTTATTTTAGTATTAAAATACGAAAAATCCTAAAATAGAGATATTTCAGGATTTAAAAGCTGTTGTAATATTGGCTTATAGAAAACCGGATATTAATTTGTTTGTACTTTTCTGTTTGCTCTTTCAATTGCCGAACTGTTGGCTATAGAATTTCTGACTTTGCCTAAAAGGACATTACCTGCTTTAAGAGCATTGTCACCGGCTTCTTTTTTGTCTGCACCGGTATTTCCGAACAATTTTTTGAAGAAACCGCTGGAAACTTCGGTTTCAGCAAGTGGTGTACCTTTTTCAATTAAAAATTCACCGAAATTTTTAGCCATTTTTTCTTTTGTGCTAATATCTTTGATTGCTGTACTGATATTTTCACTTTTTGCATTTATGCTATCACTTTGTTCTTTTGTTTTTGATTGTACTTCTGCATTCAGGCTTTGGAATTCCGTTCTTTTTGCATCAAGTTCTTTTTGTTCTTCTTCTGTTATTGTTCCGTCTTTTTCTTTTCGTTCAAGAATCTGTATTTCAGATAATAAAGTTTTTATTTTATCTTCGGAACTTTCTTCAAAATTATCAAATTCGTCATATAAAGAATCAAGCTCAATTTCATAATTATTTTCATCTTCTAACAGTTCGTCAAAATCTGCACTCATATCTTCGCAAGTATTTGTCAATACTTTAACAGCAATCACTTCAGAATGTGCAGGTACATTTTCTTCGACTTTCTTATAATAATCCTGTGCGGATATGTTAATGTTCCAAATTTCTGACGACATTTTTATCCTCATCTTGTTCTTACATATATATAAAAGTATATAAATCATAAGAATTTCACAAACGGTTAATATTGTTACATTCTTAACAATCGTGATATAATTAGAATTAATCAGGAGGTTTGTATGGGAAAAAAGAGAGCAATTATTATTGTAATTGATTCAATGGGATGTGGTGCAATGAGTGATTGTGCTGATTTTGGGGACATTCCGGAATGTAATACCCTAAAAAATGTTTGCAGCTTTAATCACGGTCTTAAAGTTCCAAATCTTGAAAAAATGGGCTTAGGCAATTTAGGCGATTATGAAGGAATTGCGAAAACAGATGCTCCGATTGCTCAATACGGTATTTTAAGAGAAAAATCAAAAGGAAAGGATACAACAACAGGACATTGGGAAATTGCCGGGCTTATTTCCGAAAAGCCGTTTTCCACATTTCCGCAGGGATTCCCGAAAGAACTTATTGATAAATTTACAGATGAAACAGGATGCGGTGGAGTATTGGCAAATATTCCCGCCAGCGGAACTGCAATAATCGAAAAACTTAATGATGAACATCATGCAACAAAATTTCCTATAGTATATACATCCGCAGACAGTGTATTCCAGATAGCACTCGATACGGATATGATACCGCTTGAGACATTATATGAGTGGTGCAGAATTGCAAGAAAACTTCTTGACGAAGGTAATTACAATGTCGCAAGGGTAATTGCACGTCCATATAAAATTATTGACGGAAAACCGACAAGGATTTCAAAAGACAGACGTGATTATTCAATGGCACCACCGCAAAAGACGGTTCTTGACAGATACAAAGACACAGGGAAAAAGGTTATCGGCATAGGAAAAATTGAAGATATATTCTCAAAAGCAGGTATAACCCATGCTATTCATACTGGTTCTAACAGAGAAGGTCTTGAACTGACGATTAAAGCACTCGACGGAACACTGGATTTGAATAAAATCAAATATTCTGATGTAAATATAACGGACGATTCGGCAGAAATAATTTTTACAAACCTTGTTGATACGGATATGTTGTTTGGTCACAGAAATGATGCTGTAGGTTATGGGAAAGCAATAGAGGAGATTGATGTATATCTCGGGAAAATACTCCCGTTAATATCAGAAGATGATTTACTTATTATAACAGCAGACCATGGCTGTGATCCTACCGTACCGGGAACAGACCATACAAGAGAACAGGTTCCGGTATTATATTATTCCAAAGGAATTTTGCCGGAAAATTTAGGTATTTTGTCAGGATTTGATACTATTGCAAAAAGAGTTGAAGAATGGGGCAAATAATTGCAGTTTAGTAACAAATTGACAAAAAAATACTATAAACTGTAAAATTAAAATATGGCAACAGTATTCTTATCATTAGGTTCAAATTTAGGTGACAGACTCGGCTATGTTCAGCAGGCGGCAGGGATTATCGGTACTACAAATAATATAAGTATCGTGTCCACATCTTCTTTCTATGAAACAGAGCCTTGGCAAATGGATTCTCCAAACTGGTTTGTTAATGCAATTGTACAGATATCAACATCTCTTTCACCGGAGGAACTGTTAATTGTTATCCAGAGAATTGAATCACAGCTTGGCAGAGAACATAGCGGTCAGCGGCCATATACAGACAGAACTATTGATATAGATATTTTATTTTATGATAATAAATTGATTAATACGGATAAACTTGTAATTCCTCACAGATTTTTCCACAGGAGAGCATGCATGCTTGTTCCGATGTTGGAAATAGCACAGGATTTTGTACACCCGCTTTTTAATAAGACTGTTGCAGAATTATATGATGAGCTTGAAAATCCTGAGCAGGTAGTTCTGTATGGTACAAGAGGCTGACAGGTCTTGATATCTTAAATCATAGAGGGTAACGTGGTAAAAAATAAACATGTCGGAATTGTGGGTGCAGGGGCTTCAGGGTGCATTTGTGCGTACTATCTTTTGCAGTCAGGCTGTGAAGTTACTATTTTTGAAAAGGGAATGCCTCTGGGGACTCTCATTCCTACCGGCGGCGGCAGATGTAATCTTGCCCATGCCGAGTATGACTTTAGAGAGCTTGCCAAAAATTATCCGAGAGGAGAGAAATTTTTGTATTCCGTATTTTCGAAATTTTCTACTGAAGATACGATTACTCTTTTTGAAAATCTTGGGGTAAAAACATATACTCAGGAAGACGGAAGAATTTTCCCGACTTCAAACAGTTCCAAAGATGTCAGAGAAAAAATCTTAAGTTCAATAGCTAATGCAGAGATTGTAAGAGAAAAAGTTATATCTGCCGCTCATGTTAATGACGGGTACAAGATTAAAACAAACAAGGCTGAATATTATTTCCGTTATCTTGTTATTGCAACAGGCGGCGGAACCGTACTTGAGGGAATTAAACATAATATAATTCCTTTCAAACCCTCTTTGACAGGACTTCGTACAAATATAAAAACTCTGTCGGGTGTTGTTTTAAAAAATGTTTATTCAAAAGATATAAAAGCTACGGGAGATATTTTGTTTACGCATTTTGGAATATCAGGTCCTCTTGTTTATAAAATATCTTCGGTAAATGCAAGAAAAGATTTTCCCTATCAGCTCCAATTTAATCTGTATGACGGGGAGTTTGATTTTCAGGGCAAACTTAACAATAATCCGCATAAGATGTTAAAAAATATACTTTCGGAGATATTTCCCCAGCGATTTGCAGAATATACTTCAGGTGATTTGTCGGAGACAGAAGGCTGCAGAATAACAGGCAGACAACGGGATAATATTTCTGATAAAATCCATAATTTTTATCTCGATATTTCAGGGACAAATAAAGGCGAAGAAACCGTAACATCGGGTGGATACGATTTAAAAGAGATTAATCCGAAAACATTGGAATCAAAAAATAACCCTAAATTATATATAATAGGTGAAGCTCTTGACATTGACGGTTTCTGCGGCGGCTTTAATTTGCAGAATGCCTGGTCAACCGCATATCAGGCTTCTGAAGCGATAAATAATGCCTAAAATACAGTCAAACTAACGGGGAAAATTCCAAGTCATAATTTATATGCTATTCTTCCGGAATATCAAGTTCAACATCATCAATGTCATCCTGATCTTCTTTTTTTATTGTTTCAATGACATTTTTAGCCATCTCTTTTGCAATAACTTTTCTTGTAGATTCAGGACAATTTTGAAGCAAGCTGATTGCTGTTCTTAAAGTTCCGTCCAAATCATACCAACGACCATGCTTAGAATCATCAAGAACATCTTCTGTCGCAGAAACAATATCTTCAACAGATTCATATTCAGTGCTTGACAAATGGTGCTCGGTAATAATTTTAATCAGGTTTAGAGCAACCTTAATTTGTGTTTCATCATCAGATTCTTCGAGTGTTTTCATGGCAGAAGATAACACAGGATCTTTGTCATACCAGCGTCTTGCATTAGTTGTAAATTCTTCTTTCATAAACCCTCCTGATAAACTCTAATTACAAGTTTATTATACTATAACTTTTTATATTTGTAAAAGGTTATAGTGTAAAAGGGGGGTATGCTCACTCAGGAAAATTAGAATCCTGTTTTGGAGCAAAGCAACTGACTTTTTCTGATGGAGATCGGTAAAATCGGTCTCTGCATGCAGTTGTTCAATTTGAAATTTGTAACATTTGAATCTTCATCTTGACGTTTTACAGGTGCGTCTTCCTGTCTGAATAAATTTGTCATCATAAAATCTAAGTCATCCTCTCTTGTATATGGTTTACGTAACATTGCATTATCGACATAACTTATGTCCCTGACAAACATTTTATGCCCGTTCAGTGTAATTTCTGTTTTGGAATATTTGTCATTTTCAAATAGGTTATATATGTAAATGTCATTATGCATTCGATCTTGTATAACATAACTGATAAGTTTTCGGTTAGAACCGACCTCTTTAACATTAATGGTTTGATTATTATCCCGATACATTACTATACGGTCAAGAATATCGTACCTGTAATGCTGCTCATTTACCAGAGTGTTGTTTACAAACAACCTTCGCCTGTTAATGCGGTCTAATTCGTCATAGCCGTATTCAACTTTATAAGACTCTCGTTTTATTGTTTTTTGTATGCTGACAATATGGTCATTTCGGTTATAGATATACGAGATTGTTGAAATAGTATCTCCTCTTTCATCAAATCTCAGTTTTCTTGTTACCTTGCCTTCGTAAAAATCTTCTTGTTCATACAGGATATTTTTGCGGTAGTACATTATATGTGCTAACAGTGAGCCGTCATAGAAAATTCTTTTCAGTAAATCCCCTGAATCTGTGTAATGTTCTACGAAGTCAATTTGACCGTCACTTTTTATGACCTTGACTCCAAAGTTTGCAATAACTCGTGTAGTGCTGCCAATATCTATTTCTTTTGGTTTATTTTGAAATTTCTGCAATTCCTCGGGAATTGCAATGCATGAGCACGCATCGGCCATTCTTTACTACTCCATCTTAATTTACTATATACATTTACTTCTTATGTATATATAAAGTATTTCAAACGGATGCAATTTCACATGTTAAACGATTCGTTACAAAACTTTACACATTGAGTTTATAACCGCCGCCATAAATAGTTTCAATGTATTGTTTGCCATCGGATATTTTATCTATTTTTGAACGTAAATGTCTTATATGAACACGGATTGTTTCAACATTATCATCAGGTTCATATCCCCAGATTTCCTTGAGCAGTTTTGCTCCGGAAACCATGTTGCCGTGGTTTTGGAATAAAAGATTAAAAATATCAAATTCTATAGGGGTAAGTTTTTGTACTTTATCATTAATTTTTACACTGTATGTTTCAGGCATTAATGTTATTTCTTTATAAGTTAACAGTTCTCTTACAGCGGAAGATTTTGGTATTTGCTTGGTTCTTTTTAGTAATGCTCTTACTCTGACAAGAAGTTCTTCAATCTCAAACGGTTTGGTAAGGTAATCATCCACTCCCAAGTTAAATCCGTTAACCTTGTCGCTGAGTTGTGAAAGAGCTGTCAGCATTATAACGGGTATTTCCGTAAGTTCTGGATTTTGACGAATCCTTTGTGCTACGGTAAATCCGTCAACTTCAGGCATCATTACATCCAGAATAATCAGAGCAGGCTCCTCTTGTTTTGCTTTTGCATATCCTTCAATACCGTTAAATGCCTGAACAACCTGATATCCATGTAACTCCAGATTTACCTTTATCAATTCATTTATTGCTGTGTCATCATCTATAACCAAAATTTTAGTCATTAGTTAAAACTCCCTCTGCTGTTTCAAAAATATCTTCCGGAATATTTTTATTGGAATTTATTCCGAGTCTTTTCAGTTCGTTAATTTGCGAAAACATGCTCGGCTTATTTTTATTTGTTCTGTTAAATCTGTTAATTGCGGTTGTAAATTGTTGTGAAAGAGAATCCAGCTCTTTTTTAATTAATATTAATTCTTCTGAAAACTGTACAAAAGTTTCGTATAAATTTGTTCCGGCTTTAACAATCTGTTGTACATTTTCATTTTGTTTCTGTTGTGCGTAAAGCTGATTTACAAGTCTTATAATCGCAAGCAAAGAGGATGTTCCCGCTATTATAACGTTGGACTGGTAGGCATAATTTATAATGTCATTATCTTCGTATAACAAGGCAATTGAACTGTCAATCGGCAGATACATAAGAATAAAATCAGGCTGGTTTGTGTTAGCGGCATTTTGATAATTTTTACCGGCTAAGTCGTGAATTCTTGATTTTACTTCTGATTTAAAGTCTTTTATTTTTGTACTGTCTTTTATGCAATCGATGTAGCTTGAAAGTGTAACTTTTGAGTCAATAACGAGATGCCTGTTGTTTGGAATATTTATTATTACATCAGGTCTGATATTGTGTATGGTTTCATCCTTTAGATTTTCTGATGTTGTCGAGTATTGTTTTTTGTAATGAATACCCTCCTGCATACCGGCATGCTGTAAAAGAGTTTCAAGAATTTCTTCACCGTATGCACCTTTCACATTCTGATTTTTGGTAAGTGCCTGTGTAAGATTTCTTGCTTCCTGCTCCAGATTCTTGCTGTTTTTTTCTAGGGAACTTATTTGTTCAATTATTCTGGTTGTATTTTCAACACCGGAAATATTAAATTTATCAACTTTTTCTTTAAATTCATTCAGTTCTTTTGCAAGCGGCATTATTTTTTCTTCCAGAGCTTCCCGGTTTTGTTTTCTCATGTCTTCCTGTTCTGTTTTGATTGTTTGTGCTGCAATTAGAGCAAAATCATCTTTCAGAAGTTTGCGAAAATTTTCCGGTGACGTGATTTGAGATTTTAGCATGGCAATTTCACGTTCTTTTTTGATAAACAAAATAACGAATAAAAATGCCGATAAAACAGCTCCTGTAATAAAAAATAAACTAAATAACAAGCCTGAATTCATTTGAAACCCTGCGGATTATCTTTTGCTGTTCAATTTAGCTAACAGTCTTAAAATTTCAAGATAGAGCCATACAAGTGTAACCATAAGACCGAATGCACCAATCCATTCATAGTCTTTTGGGAGCATCATACGTTCGCCCTGTTCAACAAAATCAAAATCAATAATAAGATTTAATGCTGCAACGGCAGTGATACCGATACTTACCAATATACCAAACGGTGATGCCGAATTGATAACAGGGACATGCAAATGCAGGAACAATCTTCCGATAATATCAACTAAATATACTACAGCTATAGATGCTGTTGTTATAAAAATAACACTTCTGAATTTTTCTGTAGCTCTTATTAATCCTATTTTATAAAGCACAAGCATCATGAAGAGTGCTGCAAAAGTACCGGCAACTGCCTGAACTACAATTCCGGGATATTGTGATTCAAATATTGCAGAAGTCCCGCCTATAAAACATCCTTCGGCAGCAGCATATATCGGTACCAGATACTTGTTGCGTGTAAATGCTATAATAAATCCCAATATTATACCGACGATAAGTCCGCCACCGGTCAGCATTGTTGCGATATCCATATAACCGCTGCTGTATCTTGACCATACGAATGTTGCGGTGCAAACCAGAATTAATGCTAAAAATACCGCTACCTGTATGGTACCGTTAACAGTCATAAATGCACCTTCATACACCCTTGCCTGTTCATTAAAGTTTTTTTCATTTAATATGGGATTTGACATAACTTAATCTCCTCTTAATCCTAACATAGACAGTATAACATATAATAGGATAAATATTAATGATATTAATATTTTTTTAATGTAATATGTAGTTATGAAAAATTTTTTATTGTTTTTTAAATATTTTCCGAAAAACAGAAAGTCTTTTTATTGTTATTCGGTTCTTTCTTTTTTCGCCGGTATTTTAGAACTTTGCGGAGTTACACTAACTTATCCTTTTGTTATGCGTCTTCTTGATAATAAGGATTACAACGGTGAATTTTGGAATTCTCCCGTATTTTTAGGTGTATTAATTGTATTTTTGTTTATTTTAAAAAATCTGTTTATGATTTTATATACAAAAATACAGGCACATGTGACAAGGTCAATTGAGAGAGAAGTTAACATAAGTTTAATGCAGTATTTTCTTGCCGAGGACTTTATAAAAATTTCAAAAATTCCGCTTGCATATAAGCAAAATATATTTAGTTTTATAGTTCCCAATGTTATTAATAACTATATACTGAGAATTCAGAATTTGAATGTTAACTTTTTCATTTTTATATTGCTGATGCTGCTTTTGGTTATAAAATTTCCTCTGGCTACAGCAGTAACGGTTATTTTTTCATTTGTTTTGATTTTTATTCAGAATAAAGTGTTTAAACCTAAAATGAAATCACTTTCCGATGATATGAATAAAAATTCTTTTGCATTTCATCAAAGGCTAAATGACACACTCATTAACCTGAAATCAGTTAAAGTTGCAAGAAATGAAGCATTTTTCTTCTCATGTTACAAAGATGACGTTTCAGCATATTTTAAAAGTAACAAAGGGCAGACTTTTTTAAATCTTGTTCCTCCGTATATAACAGAGCCGTTTATAATAATATTATTATTTGTTCTGTTGGCAGTAATAATGGGACAGACATACTCGGAACCGCAAAAGCTGATAGCATCTTTCGCAATAATAGTTTCTGCTGTATTCAGAATGGCACCGACTCTTTCAAGGATTCAGGTAAACCTGAACGGTGTGTATTCAGCAATTCCGTTGCTTAATGAGTTGTTATCTCTGTGTAAAGAGTACGGACTGAATCAAACCAAAGAACTTAAAAAAACTGAATACGAAACTGATTTTGAATCAATTGAACTGAAAAACGTTACATTCGGATATGAAAAAGACAAACCTGTTTTAAAAAATATAAATCTGAAAATTCATAAGGGCGAATATATCGGGATTGCCGGAAAATCAGGTTCAGGTAAAACAACACTTGCAGACATTATTGCCGGTTTGTTGACGGCAAATGACGGTGAGGTTCTTGTAAATGGTAAGACAGAATTTAAGCCCCTGAAAATAGGATATATTCCGCAGGAATACAGCATTATTTCAGGTTCAATAAAAGATAATGTTGTATATGGTATGTCTGAAGTTGATGATAACAAAGTTATTCAGGCTTTGAAGGATGCAAATTTGTATGATTTCATTAAGGACAATTTTAACGGAGATATAAATACTCCTTGTTTCGTCGATTCAACCGGATTTTCTCAGGGACAAAAACAAAGACTTGCTCTTGCAAGAGCATTATATACAAATCCCGATATTTTAATTCTTGATGAGGCAACATCATCTCTGGATTTGCAGACAGAAGATGATATTTGTAAATTTTTAATTTCACAAAAAGGAATAAAGACTGTGATTATAATCGCACACAGGCTTTCAACAATAAAAGCATCTGACAGAATTGTGTTCATGCAGGGCGGAACAATAACAAATGTTGCACCTTATAATGAACTGATTTCAATCAATCAGGAATTTAAGCATTTTGTAGATTTGAATAATTTATCTAATGACTAAATATATCTTACCTGGTCAAGTACACGGGATATTTTTTCTTTAAAATCTCTGTCAATAGGACAAGAAGTGTAGCCGTCAATTTTTGCTGCTTCTTCTCTTGCAATAAAATCCTTTTCAATCATAGCCAGTTTTCTTAATGCTAAATTCATACAATAACCTCCATATAAAATTTTACCTTCCATATATATAAAGTTAAAATTTATCCATGAATTGCTATATTGTGAAGAAATGTAAAAGCATACATTCAGGCAGTGATTTTATATGGTTGATATTACTTTATTTTAGTTGTACCGGTGACAAATTCCGTTAAATCGGTTACAAAGTTTTTGCCATATTTACCGTAAGAGTTTGTGGCTAATTTTTTTTCGAAATTAAAAATGCTGTTGTTTGAATTTGACATAATATCCGGCTTTGAATCAAATATAGACGGGAAAAACGTTATAATTTCATCAGTTGTCATATCCTTGTTGATATCAAAATCTACAGTTTTGTTGGTGTGATGGCAAAAACCGTCATTGCTATTTCCAAAAGCAGGTTTTACGCAGTCAAAATCTCCGATATTTATACCTGAAGGTGTATTGTTCATGATATTATCCCGTAAGTTAATCCACAGTACCCGACACTAAATTTATACTATTAGTTTAATATATATTGCGTGATATTGTATCGTTTAAAAATATGAAATAAATAAATATATTTATGCTCTTGAAAAAACAAAAACATGAATCTGCGAATATACATTTACTCCCCCCTCTTGTTTTTTGAATATGGTTGTTATAATATGATTTCAGTTACACAAATGCTATAAAGGTGGTGAAAATATAAATGGCAGAAGTTAAAGTTGGCGAAAACGAAAGTATCGAAAGCGCTTTAAGAAGATTCAAAAAGAAAATTCAAAAAGCAGGTATCTTATCAGAAGTTAAAAAACGTGAAAGATATGAAAAGCCAAGCGTAAAGAGAAAACGCAAATCTGAAGCAGCTCGCAAACGTAAGGTATAAAAGATATTAAAAAAGGGGCGGATATTTATCCGCCCCTTTTATTTATAAAAATATTTAAACTTTAGATATCAAACGGATCGTCTGTTTTATAGTAGTTATTTTTCTTTTTGTTTACTCTGTTATTACGTTTTTTTACATCTTTGGAAACATTTTTGTATGCATTATCCAATGAAATTTTAACCAGTGGTTTGTTTTTTGTTCTGTCGTTTACCATAAGCCAGTAAGAACTTTTTAGGTTGTTAACACTGAATGATATTTTTCCTGCATATCTGTCTCCCGGTTTCAGCTGTGTAAACATAAGTTTTGTATCGCCAAAAATTGACGGGTTAAAGACTGAATTGTAATCATTAATAAGGGCCAAGTCCATACCGGATATTGTCTTTTTTGACATGTTTGTAATTGCAAGCGAAAGTGTTATTGTATTAGCTTCGCCGAACGGATCTTTTTCATAAAGAATATTAGCAATTCTTATATCCAGACCGGGATATAAAAGTTCTTCTTTTTTCAGCGCATCTTCTTTATATACAGGTAAGTCAATACTTGATGTAATCCTTACCCTGATTTCATCGCCGGGAGATATTAAAACATTTTTCCCTTTTCTGATAAGTGACATACCCAAACCGACTGTGCCGCCTAAAGCCGCACCTCCGGCAATTGTCCAGCCGTGCGAAGCAACTGCTGCGGCAGGTCCGAGAGCCTGCAAAGCAAAGAAACCTCCGCATACTCCGCCCACTGCTGTATATCCTAAATCGGTAGCAATTATTTTTCCGGTTTCTTTTATCGGATGGAGTCTTGTTGACATTTTGCCTTCAATATCTATTTCGCGACCGTCCGGGGTTATTAATTTATCAAAAGAAAGTTCAAGATAACCGTTTCTGCCAAGTCTTTTAGCTTCACCCATATCTACGATTGTTCCGTGAGCTACAGTTCCTTTCGGCACAATTACTCCTTTGTCACCGACAACATCGCTTGTTACCTGTGCAAAAAATTCATCACCCTGAAGAGAAAATGAACCGTCAAGAACTTGAGATACCGTCATTTCAATAACATCTTTTCTGTCAAGAGTGTCCGTTTTACCGGTATATAATTCTTCATTCTGTTTAAAAAATTTGTCATTGTATTCTGCATAACCCTCGAACGGTGTGTCTGCAAAGACAACCGTATTAAATAACATAAGGCTTGCCAGTAATATAGATAACCTCTTCCGCATACTTGATATTATACAACCTTATCATTTAGAAATCTACAATCAAACGGAGGAGTTAATATAATAAATGCGTTTATGCTAAAATTATTATATGGATAAAATCAGAATTAAATGTCCGGCAAAATTAAATTTAACACTGGAAGTTGTAAACAGGCGTGATGACGGATTCCATAATATTAACAGTATAATGCAGCTTATAAGCTTGTACGATATTTTAGAGATAACGGCATTACCCTCTGAAAATAACAGTATTATATTATCCGGAAATAGTACGGAGATTCCGTATAATGAAAAAAATCTGGTTTATAAAGCTGCCGTTTTATATATGGAAACAGCTAAGTTGAGCGGTTACGAATTACGGATAAATATAGAAAAAAACATTCCTGTAGCAGCAGGGCTTGCCGGTGGAAGTACGGATGCGGCAGGTACATTGTTTGGTTTAAATAAATTATTTAGTGAGCTTTTGTCAGGAGAGGATTTACATAAACTATGTGCAAAGCTCGGTTCTGATTTGAATGTATGTCTTGAAGGCGGGTGTCTGCACGCAACATCAAGAGGGGAAAATGTAGAACGACTGCCTTTTATTTCCATGCCGGTTACTTTAATCAAGCCTGTCGGTCTTGGTATTTCCGCAAAAGAAGCATATACAAAATATGCTGCAAAAGAATACAAGCCGAAATATAATAATACCGGGAAGATGGTTGAGGCTTTGAATAACGGTGGTGATATCAGAAAATTTTTATACAATGATTTGGAATATGCTGTTTTTGATGACTATGAAGAATTAAGGTATATTAAATCCAAACTACCGGCATCAATAATGTCAGGTTCGGGTTCTACATACTTTATTCTTGAGGACATAAGTAATATTAATTTTCCTGAAAATTATCAGTTTTTTTCCAATCTCAGCTTTGTTCCTGATGGTGTAAAGGTTGCATGAATACCGTTATTATGATAAAAAATTATTATTAAATTATATATATAAGTACAAAAAGGATGTGTGTATGGTAGAAGCCGAAAAATATGTTAAAATAGGAGTGCCTTTGGTAGCTTCAGCAGGGTTATTTTTAGGAACAAGAACGGTAAAAGGATTTAATATGACAGACGGAATTAACGGAAAAACTTCACCCAATAGTATTAACGGTCGAGTACAATTTAACAAAAATGGTATAAAATATATAAAAGAAAATAATATTCAAACGGATAAATCCGATTTATTGATAGGAGAGCTTAATAAAATGAGTACGATTAACAATGTAGGTATTTCTAAACCTTCTTTTGAATTAGGTTTAGACAGAGAAGAACTTGAAAAAAGAACACACAAAGATTATTTGACAATCAAAAAGATGCTTGGGGTTGATTCACCTGAGTATGCAGCACTTTCTGACGGTGATAAAGAAGCTTTAAAACATTTAACGAAGGCTGCTGCAAGAATTGATAAGGTTGAGATGATTCTTGATGACCATAACAATCTGGCATTCAAAGAATACTTAGAAAAAGAAATTGCAAAAGGTAATGAGGATGCAAAGTTAACAAAAATTCTTTTTGATGCACAAAAAGGTATATTTGCACTCGACAGAGATTCTAATATGATTAAACTCGCAAAAGGTCTTGAGCCGAAGAAGGGAATCGGAGTTTATCCTGAAGATTTAACAAGAGAAGAATTTCATACAATTCTTATAAAAATGCTTAATGAAGGGAAAACAGAAGAAGTCAGAAATATATTAAATCAACGTTCTGTTGTAGAAAGAAATGGCGACGAGTTAAAATCTACTGATTACGTTGACTATTTTAAAGAAGATTTTGAATATATGGCATCTGAGCTTGAAAAAGCTGCCGAAACTTCTACGAACGAAGATTTCAACGAGTATTTGAGATTACAGGCAAAAGCGCTCAGAACGGCAGATCCGATGTTAGACGGTTATGCCGATAAAAAATGGGCAACATTACAGGATACACCGTTAGAATTTACAATAACAAGAGAAAATTATTCTGACGAGATGACTGAATCTGTTGTTGAAAACCCTGAGCTCAAAGAACTTTTGGATGAAAACGGAATCGTTCCTGTTTCAAAGGATTGTTTAGGCGGTCGTGTCGGAATTGTTAACAAGGAAGGTACTGATGCAATACTAAACGTAAAAAAATATTTACCCCTGATGGCTCAAAACATGCCGCTTAACAACAGTTATGTGCAAAATATTTCGACAGATAAAGAATCAAAACAAACAATGGTTGATGTTGATTTGGTCGGAGTATTCGGTGATGTGGGTGAATACAGAGCTGCTATTACACTTGCCGAAAATCTTCCCAATGACGATAAAGTTTCTGTAAGTATGCTGGACGGCGGCAGAAGAAATGTTTATCACAGACAAATTCGTTTGATAACTTCTGATGATGCAAGGGAAAAAATGCAAAAACGTCTTGATGCAATGCTTAACCCCGAACTCCATAAATACTACAATGATGAAGCAGACCACTGGTTTACAATAGGTCATGAAAACGGACATTCACTCGGACCAAAATCGGGAACTGAAGGTTTGGGAAAATATAAGTCAATAATCGAAGAAAATAAAGCAGATATGGTTTCACTTGCTATGCTAGATGTTCTGACAGATGCCGGCATGTACACTAAGGAACAAAAAGAGCAGATGATTGTTACTTATGCTGCGGATAATATGCTTATGGCAAAACCTAAAATGAGTCAGGCTCACAGGGTTCGCTCGGTTATGCAAAATTATTTCTTCATAAAAGAAGGTGCTATATCAATATCAAAAGACGGTGTTCTTGATGTTAATATTGAAAAAATGGTTCCTACAGCTCAAAAAATGCTGAAAGAAATCATTGAGGTTCAATTAAGCGGCGACTTTAATAGAGGTGAAAAATATGTAACCGACTATTTTGTATGGACTCCTGAGATGGAAACACTTGCACAGAATATCAAAAAAGTTTCCAAAACTCTGAACGGTAAAGTTGAATCACCGCTTGCAGATAAATTATTGGCTGAATAAAAATATGATTATAACTAAAAGGCGAGGAAAGCATTTGCTTTCCTCGCCTTTTAGTTTATATTTAATCTAACGTTTTGCATATACGTTTTCAAATGAATCAGGGTTGTTTTGATAGATTTCTATATCTATTTTATCAGGGATTATTAATATATAATCACCAAACCTGTCTTTTATTGCATATTTTGTGATGATTTCTTCTGTTTCCTTCGGGTATTGTTTATAAATATTAAATAGTTTACAAATATCGTCAGTTTTTAAATATCTCCAATTGTTACGTTTATCACGCACCTGAATTTGAGATAATTTATTAATAACTTTCATATCTTCTTTGCTGAATTCACTGATATTTTCTACCTTGTCTTTAAGTCCTATATTAATCATTATCTTACAAATCTCATGCAGATTAAAACGATTGCAGTCAGTATATTCCTTCTTCTTTAGGGATGCTAAAGATGCAAAGGTTTTTGGAGCTGCTTTATACAGTTTTTGTGCATCCAATTCGCTGTTAATAATATTATCTTCCGAATAACGTGATTCAAATTGGCTTTTGGTTGGCACCTGCAGGAGATATTTTGTTTCTTCCGGATAAAATCTGAAAGCGGTCATTAAATCTGCTATCTTATATTCATTAACATATCTGTTACGGTTTGGAGTTCTGGTATTAGCTATATCGGAAAACAGTTCCGGTTCTTCCGTATATTTACAAATAGTATAGTAATTCGGTAAATAATTAAATACAAAACTGCCGTCATTTCTTCTTAAATTCATAATATTATCTATATCTTCCGGCTTAATCTCTCCGATTAATTTTCCGTTAACAATTCTGTTTGTATTGTCGATTCTGTGAATATAGTTATAATTTCTGTTATCAGGCTCTTTTGTAATAAACTCATTCAACATTTTCGCAAGTGTAATATTGCGAACTTCACTTCCGCTAAATCGGTAATTCCCCAATTCATCTTTTGCCATTGCATACTTTTCAGCTTCTTCGGGATATTTTTCAAAAACTTCTGCTGCTACATAATCTTCATCATCTTTGAATCTTAAATTTCCGTAGTCATTCCTTAAATTTAGCATTTTTGCTAAACCGTTCGGAAAATCTCTGTGACTGTCGCCAATTATTTTGGCTGTTTTAAAAGAAAAAATACGCAAACCGTTATCGTCCTCCGTATCAACAATTTGTTTAACCAAATCGGGACGTTGATAACGGATGTCACACTCGTACTGTGTTAAATAGTCATTATCTCTGTATTTATTTCCGTCTTTATCTTCCATATTATAAAAAGCCAGTGTATTTTTTGCATCTTTGTCGTATGCACTAAGCCAGTATTCTTTGTCGCATCTTGTTGCTTCTTCACTATCAAGCATTTTTTCAAATTCTTCTCTTGTCGGGATTTTTTCTTCACCCATATTTTTTGCAGCCTGCAAACCTCCTATTACGGCGGATGATATTGCTGTAGCAGCAGCTGCACCTATTATGCCGGCAGCTTTTTCTTTCATCTTAAAAGCAGGTGAGGGGGTAAATCTTTTGGTAAATTGAGGGTTTTTAAGCTCCTGCGGTTCTGTTTGTCCTTCATTATCTTTGATTTTTTGATTAAATCTTAGATAATTCACGTTGTAATTTGGGGAAATGTTCATACACACACCTTTCGTATAATTAATATTTCACTGGCTTTGTATCAATATAAAACAGGTAAATATAAAAAATTGCCCATATTATAGAAAATATTAAAAAATGTAAAGCTATGTCCTATTTTGCAAAAAATGCTGCATTTTCAAGGAGCATGTCGTGCGTTAATACAACATTTTTTAGTGAATTAAATTCGCCTTCATCAAGCAGTACATTTATATAGTTTCTTGTTACTCCTTTATATTTCCCTCCTTTGCTGAGGTGCTTTTCAATCAGGACTTCCTGTGCTGTTCCGATATTATCGTTTAAAAACTTTTGATATTTTTCGGCAGAAATTTTCTTGATAACGGAAGCTCTTTCTTCCTTAATTTTGTCCGGTAAATGTCCATCCATTTTTTCTGCTGCCGTACCTTTGCGAATTGAGTACGGGAATACATGGATTTGAGAGAGTTTTGATTTTTTTAAATTCTCAACCGTTATTGAAAATTCATCCTCTGTTTCACCGACAAAACCTGCAATAATATCACTCCCCAAAAACGGATTTTTGAACCTTGAAACGATATCTTCAATTTGGTCCAGATAATATTCTACTGTATAATGCCTGTTCATACGTTTTAATGTTGAATTGCATGCGGATTGAAGCGAAAGGTGAAAATGCGGACAGAATTTTTCGCTTTTTTCAAGGAAGTTTAGAAGCTCCGGTGTAATTTCATGCGGATTCAGAGAGCCTAAACGATAGCGGTGAATATCAGTGTAATTTTCAATTTTTTCAAGCAGATACAATATATTTTTATTATGCTCTTTGCCCCACAAACCTATATGGATACCGGTTAAAATAACCTCTTTATATTCCTGTTTTGCATATTTGTTAATTTCGTCAATAATAAATTTTTCATCAGCACTTCTTGATTTTCCTCTGCCAAACGGGATTATGCAATAGGCACATCTGTTATCACATCCGTCCTGTATTTTTAAACTGATACGGGTTTTTACCGAATCATGCAGAGTTACGGAACAAAATTCAGTTTCTGACATCAAATCTTTTACTGCATAATGATTATCTTCTTCCAGTAATTCTGCAATTTTAAATTTATCTTCGTTCCCAAAAACATAGTCAATAAAGTCTTCTTTAAGAAGTTTGTTTTTTTCGATTTGGGCAATACATCCGGTCAAAATTGTTTTTATTCCCAGAGAATGTGCATGTCGTAAATAATAGAAGGCTTCATTATCGCTTTTATGAGTAACAGAACAGGAATTAAGTATATAAAAATCTGCATTTTCAATTTTTGACATACCTTCATACCCGGCTTGAATCAATTTTTCAGCCATAATTTGCCCTTCAAATTGATTTGATTTGCAGCCCATTGATTTGAGGAAAAACTTTTTCATAAAGATATGATATCAAAAAAATTAATCCAAATCATAGTTAAGCATAGAAATAACTTTGTAGCCGGCTGTTTCAATTTTTTCTCTGCCTTTAAGCGGATCAAGTTCAATAATAAATGCTGTTGCAACAACCTGAGCACCCACTCTTGTAATTAGGTTGCATGCTGCAATGGCAGTTCCTCCGGTAGCAAGTAAATCATCAATAACAACAATTCTGTCACCGGGTTTTATTGCATCTTCGTGAATTTCAATTGTATTTGTTCCGTACTCTAAAGTGTAATCTTCTTTAATTGTTTTTGCCGGAAGTTTATTGGGTTTTCTGATTGTAACAAAGCCGCAGCCAAGTTTATAAGCAAGTGCCGCACCGAAAATAAAGCCTCTTGATTCAATACCGGCAACATAATCGACATTTTCATTGCAGAATTTTTCATAAAGAAAATCAACCATCATCTGCATAGCTTTAGCATCTTTCAATGCAGTTGTAATATCCAGAAACATAATTCCTTTTTTTGGAAAATCAGGAACAATTCTTACATGATCTTTTACATATTTATAATCTTCAGCCAATGTTGTCATATTAATGTCACCTTTCTGTTTTACCTTTTAACTTTTTAATACATCCTGCAGTTTTGCCTGTATATTTTGTAATTTTGATTGCAAAGTCTGTATTTCTTTTGTAATTCTTTCTTTTATTTTCATCTTTTCTTCAAGTACAAGTCCGTGAGCGGTTTTACCCCAATTCATATTTTTTTTGCAGAACAGAATTTTGCCGCAAATAAAAATCTCCATCGGAAACCAAATCGTAAGCATATATATTGTAGTTTCTAATGCCTGTTTTATTGCACTGAGACGCGGCACATTATCGTATCTCCTTAAACTATATCTTATTGTCATGAAAAATCCAAATCCGACAACCGAAGATACAATCAGAGAAGACCATAACGTGTTGTGTAAGCTGAACGGATCTACTTTATCGGCAAATAATTTTATAATTCTGAATATAACTTCCATCATAAACCACATAGGCATTATGAATTCTGTTATGTACATAGCCATGTCAAACTGAGCTCTCAGGGACATTTTTTTTGAGCACATAGCCTGCCAAGAATATTCCAAATACCTTCTGATTGTACCTTCAAGCCATCTTCTGCGTTGTCTGAATAAAGGAAACAGATATATAATACCTTCTTCATATACGCATGCATCAGGACAGAAACGAATATCCCATCCTTTTATGTGTAATCTTGTTGACATGTCCAAATCATCGGTAATTGTTTCGTTATTCCAACCGCCAATATCGTCCAGCGCAATTCTTTTAATCAGCTCGCCGTTCCCTCTTAGTTCAACAGCACCTTTAACTGCATCACGTCCGACCTGAAGTTGTGTATCCATTGTATATTCATTGTTTTGGCATCTTGTTAATAGGTTTGTATCTTTATTTCGTATAATTTTTCTCGCCTGAACGGCACCGACATCAGCAGGTTCCAGGTTCGGTATCAGTTTGTTCAGAAAATCCGGTTCAACTGTCGCATCGGCATCAAAAACAAGAATTGCCTCTCCTTTAGCATGCTCCAGTGCATCATTTAATACTGCTGATTTACCCGGATATGCGTCAGGTTCTCTTATTATTGCAATAACATTTTCATAAGAATTTTCCAGATTTTTTATAACAGAAGCAGTGTTATCAGAACTTCTGTCATCTATTATTATTATTTCAAAATTAGGATAATCAAGCTGTTCAATATTTTCAACCGTATTTGCAATAACACTTTCCTCGTTATGTGCCGGTATCATTATTGATACAAACGGTTTATAATCTTCGTTAATAACGGGCGGATGTTTTTTTAATTTTCTTTTTTGATATTTTGTGGCTGCAATAGAGTACAATCCGTAAAAAACCATACATACACAAAGTATTACAAATCCCTTAGTTGTATCTATAACATTTTGGAATATGTAAAGAAACACACCCAACCCAAATAATATTAAAAATAAAAGTATTCTTTCTCTCATATTACTTCCGATTGGATAATTATAACACAAAAAAAGAATCAGGTGTAGATGTTTTTACAACGCAGTGATGCCGCTATAACCTCTATAGCGGCACCCAATTTGGTTTACAATAGTATTCATTAATTAGAACACATTGTCTTCCATAAAGTCATAAAAATTCGGAACGTTTGAGCTCTGTTCGGCAGGTCTGTTTGACAATCCGAAAGCAATGTCAGCTTCACTTCTCAGGCTTGCAAAGTAACTCATGGCTTGTCCGTCAACAGCACTTTGGCTTAGCAGTTTAATTGCGTTATTAAATGCGTTGTAATCTTTTTCGTAGTCACCTGTTGCCTGAATTCCGATTTGAGCAAGAAGTCCGCTCCAGGGTATAACGGGAGTATTCTGGTTTTGGTTCTCAATCTGTTCTTTTACCTGTGTGGAATAATCTTCATAGATTGCATTTTTAAGTCTTTTTAAGTCCCAGTCTGTTCCGGTCGGCGTGATATGGTATTCACGAAAAGCTTCCTGGAGCTGCCTCTGGTTTGAAGGCACTATTCCAAGGTAAGAGTAGACATTGGAACTGCTATAAGTATATACTCCGTTTACAGTGAAATTAGACATGAACACACCTCTTATATGATATATAATGTATATCGGCAATATTTCAAAAAACTTTAGGATTTTTTCGATAATATTTACAAAACTTTACATAAGCTCTCAAAACCCTCGATATAAGCGGATTTTAAAAATAAAAAATTGAATTGTCCCCTTGATATAATGTTAAGTTTTGTAACGAATGCAGTACATATTGAAATTCACAAATGCAGATATACTTTATATATATGTAAGACGAAATCACAAGAGAGTAAAAACAAAATTACTAAGACAAAAATTTTGTTGCAGACATAGTGAGACCAATGCGATAAAAAGATGTTTTGTAAAAAGTTATTCCAGCATTATTCAGTAAAGTGCATTGCGGTATATCAATGCTGATGTTCGAGCAGATGTATTTCCTGTGCGTATTTGCTGATATGGTACGAGTAAATTAAACGTAAAGAGAGGTATTATGGCCCTTTTAAACACCTATAATATTAATGCCATGGCGACACAGATATCAAAAGAGTTTTTTATAGATGATAATAACGAGTTTGACCAGTCTCATGTCCTGATGGACGAGATGCGATTATTCGCAATTGATATGAAAACCCGAGTGACTTTCATATCGAGATCGAGAAAATAAAGATTTACAAAACCAATCTTAATCTTACTTAACTAATTTAATTCCCCAAAACTTACTTATCTATTAGCGCCTGATTTACTCAATCAGGCTTTTATTTTGTAAAAATTCCCCTTCTTTTGTTACAAACTGTTCTGTAATAATTGTTTTTATCGTACAATATTACATATATTCTTTTTAAGGAGTGAAAATTGGGAACTGTAGTTTCGCAGGATGAAATTGTACGGATAGTACGGGAAGGGCAGAGTTGCGGTAAAAAGTATGCTGCTACAAACGGCTGTTTTGATATTTTACATGTCGGTCATGTCAGATATCTTAAAAAGACGCAATCGCTTGCAGACTACTGTATTGTCATGCTTAATTCCGACAAATCAGTTAAACAGCTTAAAGGTGAAAACCGTCCGATTAATAATGAACAAGACAGAGCAGAACTTCTTGCCGCTTTGAGATATGTTGATTATGTGGTATTATTTGAAGAGAGATCTCCGGCGGAATTGCTTGAAAAAATTAAGCCGGATATATATACAAAAGGGGCAGACTATACAATGGAAACTTTGCCTGAACGTGATATTGTTAAGAAAAGCGGTATAAAGGTAGAGTTTATCGAATTTGTAGAAGGAAAATCTACAACAAATGTAATTAAGATGATGAATAATTAGTTTATTAATAATAAGGAGTGTATTATGAAGACTTTTACATTGGAACAAATTGCACAAATTACAGGCGGAATGCTGACAAAAACATCAGATATTGCCATAACACAAATTGCACCGCCAAAATTAGCTGATGAAAATACATTAGCCCTTGCTTTAGGCGAAGATGAAATCAGCAATCTTGCTACAACAAAAGCAAAAGCTGCTTTAGTTCCATTGGGAGTTAATATAGACGGATTTTCGACAATAGAAGTTGAAAGACCCCGTTTGGCTATGATGAAGCTTATTTCAATGTTTTATGAAGAACCGGGTGTAAATAAGGGAATCCATCCGAGTGCAGTTGTTGCTTCAACCGCAAAAATCGGTCAAAATGTTTCTATAGGTCAGAATGTTGTAATTGCAGAACATGCAGTTATCGGTGATAACACAAAAATTCTGGCAAATTGTTATATAGGTAATAATGCCGTTATCGGAGCCGATTGTTTCTTCCATCCGGGTGTAAATATCGGTGACAGAGTTAAAGTTGGTAATAAGGTAATTCTTAACCATGGAGTTTCTCTAGGTGCTGACGGTTTCAGTTTCGTAACAGAAAATCCTAACAACATAGAACAGGCCCGTAAAGACGGAGAAATTAAAGAAGGTAATTCAGAACAGGTAATATTTAAGATTCCGTCTATCGGTTCGGTTGAAGTAGGTAATAATGTTGAGATTGGCGCAAACTCTTGTATTGACAGAGGAACTATAGAAAATACAGTTATAGGTGATAATACAAAGATTGATGACCTTGTAATGATAGGACATAACTGTCGTGTCGGAAAAGGTTGTATGATTGTATCTCAGGTTGGTATTGCAGGAAGCTGCGTAATTGGTGACAGAGTTGTTATTGCCGGTCAGGCAGGTTTGGCTGACCATATATCAATAGGTGATGATACAATTATTGCCGCTCAAGCAGGTGTTACAAAGAGTTTTCCGGCAAAATCAATTGTTGTAGGTTCTCCGGCAGCTCCAAGAAAAGAATTTATCAAGCAGTTAAAGATTATGAAAGATGCAGGAGATTTGATTGCAAAATTTAAAAAATACGAACCGCTGTTAAAGTCTTTTGAAGACAGTGTATCGGAAAACGAAACAATAAAGGTATAGGAGAAATGTGAGCCGGTGAGCAGGTGAAATAGTGAATTATTCACTCGTTTAACCACATAATTGCTTAACCTCGCATTTACTTACAAAAATGATAACAATTAAAAACGAGATAAAAACATCAGGAAATTCCTTAATGAAAAACCGCCATTGTGAGGTTGAAATAAAGCCTTCAGACAGCGGTAAGATTATGATTTATTCAAAGGGAGCAAAAGATCCTTTTGAGGTTTGTATTGAGAATCTTTATTCAACAGACCACTGCGTAACACTATGCAGCAGAGAAAGAAGGACATTACTCGGTGATTATAAATACAAGGTGATGCTGTGTGAGCATTTTAATGCAGCATGTGCAATTACCGGTGTAAATTCTATTGACGTATATCTTTCAGAAACGGAGATGCCTATATTTGACGGAAGTGCAAAAGTGTGGGTGGATTTGTTTAATCAGGCTGGGCTGGAAGGAAAAAATAAGGATGTATATACGGTAAGCGAGCCTGTTTATTATCTGAACGGAAAAACAAGCATGGTAATTTTGCCTGATAAAGAGTTGCGAGTTACTTATGCTGTAAATTATGATCATCCGGATTTGCGTCATCAGTGGGTTACAATGGATAATAAGAATCTGGATGAAATTACCGAAGCAAGAACTTTCGGATTCTATAAGGATTTGCAAAAATTTCAGGCGTTAGGCTTTGCAAAAGGTGTTACTTATGATAATACCGTTGGTTTAAAGGATGTCGGATATACCACAGAGTTACGTTCCGATTTGGAGCCTGTAAAACATAAAATCCTTGATATGTTAGGTGATTTGAATTTAACGGGGGTTTCTCCCTTAAACATGAAGGCTCAGATTCTGGTGAAAGAGGCCGGGCATGCCGTACATTGTAAAGTTGCTCAGATGTTAAAAAATAAATTAGTAAAAATATAAATAAGGAGTAGAGAAATGACAGAAGAAATTTTATCTTTTGATATTAAAGAAATTATGGAGATGATACCACACAGATATCCTTTTTTGCTGGTTGACAGAATTACGGAATGTGTACCGAACAAATATTCAAAAGGTTATAAAAATCTTTCAATGAATGAAGAATTTTTCCAGGGACATTTCCCGGGAAATCCTATTATGCCGGGAGTTCTTCAATTAGAAGCAATGGCTCAGTGTTCAGCACCTATTTTAATGTGTTCTCCCGAAAACAAAGGTAAATTAACATTATTTGCAGGTGTTGATAATGTAAGGTTCAAAAATATTGTTCGTCCTGGTGACAGATTTGATATGCATATTGAAATGACAAAATGCAAAGGTCCGATCAGCAAATGTCATGCAGTAGGCTCTGTTGACGGAAAAGTTTGTGTTGAAGCAGATTTGACAGTCGCTTTAAAATAATTATTATTCGATAAATATTGTTAATGTTGTCAGAACCCGTTTTTTGATAAAAATGCGGGTTTTGCATTTAAAGAGATATACAAATCATTTATATGAGTTATTTTATTTTTTTATTAATATAATGTATAATGAAAGAGTGTATAACATAAAGAAAGTTATCATATGAATTCAAGTATTGTACTCATAATTGTTGCATTTTTGATTGCTGCGGCTGCTATATACGCACTGTATTCTATAATATTGTTTCAGGGAGTATCATCTAAAGGTGAAGATTTACAGCTGACAACCAAAAAAGTGCTTGAACAGGTAGAGGTTCTTTATGAAAAGGGAGAATATGCAATTCTTGAGCTTCTTGCAACAAAATATTTGGACAGAGTTCCGTCAAGAATAGAAGTCCGTATTTATCTTGCAAAGGCATATTATGAAAGTAAAAAGTATTCACAGGCAATAAAACAATGTAATATTATTCTCAAAAAGCGTCCATACGATGTTGATACCCGTGAAGTTCTCGGTAAATGTTATGTAAAAAAACACTCATATATAAAAGCAATTAGAGAATTTAATTTTGTTTATGACAGAAATAAGAAAAATAAGGAAGCCTTACAAACATTAGCAGAATTGTATGTTGAAACAGATCAGCTGGTAATGGCAATACAATCATACGGTGAGCTTGTGCAGTTGCTTACATCACCGACAGAGCAGGCTGATATACAGGCTATTATAGCAGATTTAAACGAACAAATATATGATTATGCTGCGGCATTTGAAGCATACAAAGCACGTCTTGCCGTGTATCCGAAAGACGTAGATACAAATAAAAAACTGGTAGAACTATACGTCAGAATAAACAATTACAATATGGCAATTGAAACGTTATTATTAATGCTTAGTTTTGTTACCGAGTCTAAAATGCTTCTTTGGATATATGACATGCTTGTTGATTTGTATGAAACAATGGGCGAATATGACAAAGCAATTGCTTATGCAGAGAAAATGCTGGACGTTCAGGGCTCGGATAAATTCAATTTAAGAGAAAAAATTGCTCAGTTCAATTTGAAGCTTGGTAATGTTGATGACGGAATTTTAATATTGGAAGATTTGACAATGCTTTCACAAAATGCTTTTGATATAACAACCGAGCTTGCTGCCGCATATATAGCAAGAGGTGATTATCAGAATGCTCTTGACAGATACATGGTATTGCTCGACAAAGCCGGTCAAAAAGAAGCAAAACAAGTGAATATGCTGATTTGTGACTTATATGTTAAATGGGCTACCGTTGCAACAAATAATGGTGATTTGGAACGTTCAATGGAATTGCTTGAAAGTGCGGAACGTTATAATACCATAAATCCGGAAGTGTATTATAGCAAAGCAAACAATAAATTTTTACAGAAGAATTATAACGGTACTGTTGAATCTGTAAGCAAAGCTCTTGAATATGATAAAGAAGCACAAAATTCTCCAAAGTATTTACTGTTGCTTGCACAGGCACAGCACGAACTCGGTAATTTCTTTGAAGAAAAAAAGGCTCTTACCGACTTGTTAAATGTAGAACCGGACAATGCAGAAGGTTTATATCGTGTAGGAATGATGTATGCATCTCAACGTAATGTTAAAAATGCGGAAGAGGCATTTAAAAAAGCTATTGCATCCAATCCTGAAATGATTCAGGCAAAATATAACCTTGCTATTTTATATGAAAACAGCAACAAGGATAAAGCAAAAGAACTTTATCTTGAAGTTCTTGAACAGGATCCTACATTTGTTGAAGCAAAAAATGCTCTTGCAGATATATCAACACCGGGTTCCCTTTAAATATCTTCCGGAATAAAAATTACGGTATCCTGCAAACGACTTCTTATTTCATCTTTGTCATAAAGTCGTACGCATGCTGTCTGATATGCTTGTACGACAGACATTATATCCTCGGTTGATAATTTTATTATTCTGCGCTTGCTGTCACATGTTTCTATAATTCTAGCCATTGTATGCCTCCTGACAATATCATTATCGGCATAAAGAATAAAAAGTTTAACAATATCACTTTTGTGATTTAGAAATATCTTCTAAAACCTGAATGTAAATAATAAATTCTTCATTGATATTATCAGAAACAGCCGTTAGCATATAGTCTTTAAACTGAATGTGTTTATGGCTTTTTGCTTCGCATGCCAGTTTATATTCGGCTTCATACAAAGTCCAGTTTTTATAAAAATCTTCAGCAGTTTCAGCTACAAAGTTTTTTCTCTCGGAAATTTTTTTAAAATTTCTTTCGGTCATTTTTTCTATATCAATTCCGCATTCGTTATCCGAAAAACAAATCGCCGCATAATCTTCGGAATGGCTTAGGCTGATATATTTTTCTCTGTTTTTAAGGTATGGTTTTTTATTAATAAAAACAAGTTCATATTCCGTTATTTTATATACATCTTTTAAAATTCTGTCGAGCATTAAGTATGAAAATGAATGCTGAATTTGCTTTTTTGTATTATGAATTTTTTTGTCCTGAAATTCATTAAGAACGGACTTATCTAATTTTTTGCTGTCATTAATATTTGTTATAAAAATATCCATAGGTATATTTTATACTAAATAAAAGTTTATGGCGATATAACAGTTTTATTTTTCCAAGACCTGCAGTTCGCAGCACATTTGGCAGGCACCAAAAGTGCCGCCGTTTGCTTTGAGGTTTTTTCTGAAACAGCAATAGTGCGGAAGGTTAAATAGTTCTTTTATCGGCATATCTTTTACGTTTCCGATTTTTTGTGATAAACACGGGTAAACATATCCTTCCGGGTTAATAAACATGTTATTATAAGGAAATGTGCATGGAGCATATATTTCTGATAACGGTTTTTGTTCTTCGGTATTAAAGAAATTTTCGATTGCCAAAAGCGGATTCTTATTGTATTCAAATTTTGGTGAAAATCTCAATTTTGTTTTCCCTTTTATGCCTTCAATTTCTTTATAAACTTCTCTAAAGTGTTCCATGTCAAAATAAAGTTTTATCGGATAATTTCCGTTAAATTCGGGAATAAATGTTTCCTGCAATACAGAACTTTGTTTCCAGTTGTTGTTACGTAAAAAAGAGATTGATAAAAATTCAAAGTTCATATCGCAGCACATTTTATATAATTTTGGTAAATCATCCAGATTATTTTCCAATACGATTGTTTTTATATCAATCATTTGTTTTTTCTTTTGGGATTTTAAATTTTCCAGATTAGAAATAATTTTATCAAAAATTCCGTCTTTTCCTCTGTTTTTGTCATGATTTTCACCGTAACCGTCAAGGGATACAGAAAGAAGCAATAATTTGTATTTTATAAAAGATTTGATTATATCGTCATTTATTAAAATTCCGTTGGAAACAACGTGGACTTTATTTAATAATTTTTTGGAAGTATATGCGAGAATATCAATAAAATCCTTTCTTATAAGAGGTTCTCCGCCTACAAGAGTTACTATTGAATAGAAAGGAAGCTGGTCTATAACTTTTTTCCATTCATCTGTAGTAAGCTCCTGTTTATTTCTCTCATTTCCAACATAACAATACGGGCAAGAAAGATTGCATCTGTAGGTTAGTTCCAGAAAATACCTGAAAGGAATCATTGCCCGTCCCGAATGATTATCGTATGAAATTGATGTATAAATATCTCTGGCCCGGTCGAACAAACAGGAATAGTTCATAAATTCTCCCCAAATCCTAATCTTTATATTTACCTTATATTACCATAAAGTTCAATGTTTGTGGAATAAAAAACTAATATGATAATTAAGAATCCTCATCGCTCAAACCTTCCTCTCTTTAGTAAATTTTATTTAATTTTCTAAAGAGGGGTTTTTTTTGAAGTTATTTTACAACTTCTAATGTTTCATAATCATTTAAGTATGGCAAATGTTCTTCTGTAATTAACTCTCCCGGCAGGAGTATTGATATTCCGGGCGGACATTCAGCAACGACTTCCGCCGAAATTCTTCCTATTGCATCTTGTTTTAAGACGGATTCTTTTTCTGAATAATATGCCTCTCTTAAACTCATTTTGATTATTGGTTCAAGCATTGGCATGTGTTTACGTTTTTCAAGGTAATAAATATCTTTGTAATTTGTTGATGCGATTTTTTCGAGTGCATCAGCAAGATATTTAAATTCGGAACGTTTGTTACCCATATTGCAAAGGATAAGCACACCTATATCGGAAGCTGATTCCACTTCAATCTTAAAATCAATCTCAAGGATTGATTCCAGTCTTTTCCCCGATAAACCGTCAATTTTAATAAAGACTTTGGTTACGTCTGTTTTATATCCGAAATCAGCCTTCAGCTGATGAAGATTAGGTATATTATCAAGTCTTTTTCTTAAATATTTTGCATTACTTACTGCATTATCAATAAGTTTTAGCCCTGTTTCTGTCTGTAAATTGGCTCTTGCGGCATCCAGACTTGCAAGAAGAATCAAAGACGGACTTGTTGTATGTAAAAGTTTAAGAGCTTTTTCTATACATGTTTCATCAATACAGGAATTTTCTGATACATGCAGCATTGAGGTTTGGCTCATGCTTCCGCCGGTTTTGTGCAGTGAGTGTACAACAACATCCGCCCCCAGCTTTAATGCTGTTTCCGGGAGGTGTTTATTAAAATTCCATAAGCATCCGTGAGCTTCATCCACAATTAAAGGAACATTATATTTTTTACAAACTTCACTTATTGATTTTATGTCTGATACAACACCCTCATAAGTTGGATTTGTTATCCAAACCATAGATATTTTATCGTCATTTTTTAACAATTTTTCAATTTCTTCTGCTTCTATATTTCCCCAAATAGACCAATCGTTTATTTTTTTTGGGCAAACCCATACCGGTTCGGCACCTGAAATTATCAGACCTGTTAAAATAGAACGGTGGCAATTTCGGTTAACAATGATTTTTTGTCCTTTTTTTGTCAAAGCCATAGCAACGGCAAGGTTACCGGCTGTAGAACCGTTAAGAAGGAAAAAAGTTTTTTTTGCCCCAAAAGCTTGAGCAGCCAGTTCCTGAGCCTCCTTAATAGGACCTGTAGCCGGATGCAAAGTTCCGAGATTGTCAAATTCATCGGTGGTATCAATATTTAATGCTTTTTCACCAATCAGTTTCTTAAAATCTTTAAAAACAGCTTTTCCTTTTGTATGTCCCGGAATGTGGAACTGATATGTAGGATTTTTGTATGCAGAATTTAACGCATCAACCAGTGGTGCTTTAACTTCTGTTATATTTTCTGTTTTATTTATATTTTTTAACTCTTTTACCAATTTTTCTTCCTTTAGCCAAACAAGGTTAACATTTACTAAATAGTATAATACACGAAAAAAATATTTTTTGCCAATTAACTAATATAAATAATGTATAGTACGATTAGCGATATTATGCTAGAATACAAAGTATGAGGCAGTATAAGAAAAAATTAATTGCAATAAGTTTGGCATCTGTAATGACTGTTCTGGGAGCTTTCGGAGAAAATTATTACCGAAATGCAGTTAAGGGGCTGGATTTTACCACAAGTCAGAATAATAGTATCTTAACTGTTTATACGGAAAGACAGTATGATACACCTATGTCCGTTAACAAAACCGGCAATAATATTTATGAAATAGAACTTATGGAAACAAGCTCAGATTTTAACCCTTCGGGGGTAAATTACGGTACTAAAATAAAAAGTGTTAATGTATCTACAACTCCATATACAGTGGAAGCTAAAGGTAAAACAAAAATTATTGTTGAAACGGCTGATAATGTTTTTTTGGAAGTTAAAACTGCAATATTTCTTCCCAGTGCTCAAAAAGATGTAAAGATGCTTTCAGATAACAGTATAGCTGATTCAAAAGGGAACGCAGCTACAAAAGTTGTGCCTCAAAAGAAAAAAAGCTATTGGGATGATGATGAACCCAAAACAAAAAAAACTGTATCCAATCAGATTACACAGCCGCCGATTGCTAATTATGCTGAAAATACGACGCAGAATTATACTCAAAATTATGCCCCGGAATCATATAATACAAATAATTCTTATGCTGACAAAAATACAACAAAGAGCCCTTCTGCAGACCGGTATGAAACTTCAAAAGATGCCGTAGACATTAATTATAAAAAAACAAATGTTTCCGATTCGGAGCCGATGGCAAGACTAATGGCTATGACAGGTTTTCTGCTTATTGTATTGCTGATTATTATAGTATATTTTGTAAGTAAAGAAAGAATGGCTGCCGTAATCGGAGAACAGGCAAAATATGATTTTGACACCGATGATAAGAAAACAGAAATTAGAAATATCAGAAAGCCTCAAAATACAATAAAAAAACCGATGCCGATGCCCGAACCAACGGCTGATTATACGGAAACATATAACAGCAATGATTCGTATAATTCGGATGATGATGAACAGAAAAATATTATAGATTTGGATGCACTATATTCAGAGGCGGTTAATAGTGGTAATGATACTGAAATACCTGAAGCTCCGGTTCAGGAAGATGTTGACGAAAATAATGATGATTTAGATGATTTTCTGAACAGTTTTTCTATAGATGAAGAACAAGAATCTGAAGAAAACAATAATCAGGAAGCTGCGGATGAAGACCACTATGATATTTTAAGTGAATTTGATGTGATTCCTGAGGACGAACATCCTGAACCTCAAACGGTACAGGTGGATGAAATTCCTGAAGAGCATCCTTTTGATGAAGAATTATTTGAACAATGCATAAATGATAATAACATTGTTTTTTCTGATGCGGATGCTGAAAAAATTGATTCTCTTATGTCAATAGAATTAACTGAAGATATGATACAAACGTATCATGAATATATGCGTTTGCTCGAAGAAAAGAAAAATGCTCCGACAAAAGAACAACAACTGGAAAATTTTATTTCAACATATTTTGTCAAACAAAAAATTACTTTTACGGAAGAAGATGTATCGGCACTTCAAAAACTTATGAGCGTAGAATTGGATGAAGATTTTGTCAAAAACTTACATACAAATCCTATACGTACAAAAGAAATGTTGGAAGAACTTTCAAAGAAAGATGCTCAACCTCATAAGACATCGGAAATAAAAATTCTTGGTGTTAAAGATTTGCTGCCGGATCTTTCAAAAGAACTAAAAAAATACGGTAATAAACGTATTCGTTCGGAAGCTAAACCTCAGGTTGTTTATTTCAGCGAAGGATACGAATATACAAAATTGTCCGTTGATAAAGAAATGCTTAATTTGTCATCAGAAGCTAACAGAAAAGATCCAAACGCATTTCGTCCTTCAGACTTTCCTCCCATATCTGAATCCGGTTATGAAGTTCAGACTTTAAATGTGGGAACGGAACTCCCGGATTTAGAAGATGTAAAAGCTAATCCGGAAAAATATGAAGATGCAAAAGCACCAAATGCTGTCGCTGATGAGCAGGCTTTGCTGAACAGTATAACGAATGTTACGTTTAAACCGTTTTATGATGAAGAAAATCAAATTTTAGATTTAGATAAGATGATTGCTTCCGAGACTCAGGAAAATTTTGAAGAATTTGAATTATTACCGGAAGAGCCTCCGACAGCAGAATTACAGAATAAAAATTATGTTCCAAGACAAAAACCTGAAAAAACACTTAATGCACAAGAGATAATTGCAGCATATGCCCCTGTGCAAGAACAGCCGCAAGAAGTTTCTAACAAGACTGAAACCATAGTTAAAGATATTAATGCTAACGAGACTCAAAAAAAATATACAAAACCGGCAGATACAATGCCTGAATCAAAATCAGATGCTATTCCCAGTTATCCGCAAAGCTGTATTTATGACGGAGTTTCATATAAAGTTGTAAAAGTAGCAATATGTGAAAATGACATAGGCTGCTATCTGACTAAAAGTCAAAACGGATATACTGTTTTTGGATTCATAAAAGATAAATTATATAAATTAAATGATTATGATGAACTGAAATCCGAAAATATGCAGGTAAGAATTAATGGTAATAAGACCGATGGTTCAGCACAGTATATGGTAAAGGTTAGTACGCACAAGTTCCTTATGCAGCTTGTTTCAGATAGTATGAGTTTGGTAATGAATTTATGCTAAAAAAGGTTGTTGCTTTTATTTTTATCTCTCTTTTGCTTTGTGCATGTACAAGAGATTCCCGTGAAGAAGTTACATTTTCTTCCTGGGGTTCAATTACTGAAACAAAAATAATTAATACCCTTATTTCCGAATATGAAAAGGAACATCCGAAGGTTAAAATAAACTTTTTGCATATTCCGCAAAATTATTTTCAGAAACTGCATTTGCTTTTTGCTTCTTCAACAGCTCCGGATGTTATTTTTATAAATAATCTGTATTTGCCTGTATATGCAAATCATCTTGAAGACCTCAGTTCATACATTAATACCGGTGAATATTATCCCCAAAGTACGGAGGCTATGACGTATGAAAATAAGCTGTTGGCAATTCCGAGGGATATTTCAAATTTTGTCGTATATTACAATAAAAATATAACAGGCAATATCAATCCGGATTGGACATTTGATGATTTTATCAGTCTTATTGAAAAAACAACGGATAAAAATCACTGGGGTGTCAGCTATGAACGTGATATATATATGGCAAGTCCATATACTCTGACACTGGGGTTTGATAAAGGAATGGAGTTTTATAAAAGCATTGAGGGAAAATATGCTCCGACACCTGCTGATATCGGAAGTCTTACATTAGCACAGATGTTTACCGAAGGGAAACTTGCTTTGTATATTTCCGGCAGATGGATGTATCCGAAGCTTAAAGAAACCGCAGAATTTCCGTTTGGAGTTGTAAATTTCCCCGGAACCGTATCAGCAGATTCATCAGGCTGGGCAATCTCAAAACAATCAAAACACAAGGCTGAAGCAATAAAATTTGCCGAATTTCTTGCTTCAAAGCAAAGTATTGATTATTTTACTTCGACCGGACTTATTGTACCTGCCCGAAAAGATTCAGCGAAGCTTATTGAAGAAAAAGCATTTCTAAACGCAATAGAAAAATCAACTGCTGTAAAATACGACAGAAATTTTAATAAAATAAGGGATAGTTTAAACAAAAAATATTTTGAATAGTTTATCCTACATCCCATCTGCCGCAAGTGCCGCCCCAGCGAGCTATGATATTACCCTTGATATCTCCTATCTTTTGAACATGTCCAACAGGTTCCGAACCTTCAAGAATTGTAATAACTTCACAGTTGTTTGAACAACCTGTACATTGACATGTTACAGATTGGAAGTTCATGTTACCGACTTCCCAACCTTTAAATTTCGTCGGAACTTCAGTATATTGGTGATTTTCCATAGCAAGCAATGCCGCACCTATAGCTCCCATTGTTTGGTGATGTTCAGGAACTACAACTTTGGCATTTAATGCTTCTTCAAAAGCTTTAACCATACCTGTGTTAGAAGCAACACCACCCTGGAAAGAGAATACAGGAAGAAGTTCTTTACCGAGAGCCAAATTGCTTAAATAGTTACGAACCAAAGCTTGGCAAAGTCCATACAATAAATCTTCAACCGGATATCCCAACTGTTGTTTGTGAATAAGGTCAGATTCTGCAAAAACTCCGCATCTTCCGGCGATACGTGCCGGATTATCGGAACGCAGAGCAGTTTCTCCGAATTTTTCAATAGGTACATTCAGACGCTGTGCCTGATGGTCAAGAAAACTTCCCGTGCCGGCTGCACAGACCGTATTCATTGCAAAATCCGTAACAATACCGTCACGCAATATAATAATCTTACTATCTTGTCCGCCGATTTCAAGTATTGTTTGAACACCCGGAATATTTGTGCTTGCAGCAACTGCGTGTGCGGTGATTTCATTTTTTATAACATCAGCACCAACCAGTGCTCCTGCTAAGTTTCTTCCGGAACCTGTTGTTCCGACACCCTGAACGGAATAATCGCAAAGTGCCTGTTGTATAATATGTCTGAGACCGTCTTGTACTGCATCAACAGGTTTTCCTGCGGTTTTCAGCATATATGAATCAATATATTTTCCTTTTTCATCGACAAGTGCCAGCTTGGTTGTTACTGAACCGACATCAATCCCTAAATATACATCTAAACTCATGTCTTTACCTTCCTCTTTTCAATAATTATATCATGAACATAAATAGTTTCATGAGGTGTAACTATTTGAACATACCTTTAATACGGTCTTTTGTTGATGTCTGACCGCTTTTTTTGCCCGAACGTATTTCATAAAGTTTTGAATATAAAACTTTTTCATCATTGGAGATGTGTGTCGGTATTTTAATTGAAACTACAACAATATGATCTCCTCTGTAATTTGGTTTTGAAAGACTCGGAATTCCGGAACCTCTGACTTTGACAATCTCTCCGTGCTGAATACCGGCAGGTATTGCAACATCTTTTTCTCCGTCTAAAGTTTTGATTTTGACATAATCTCCCAAAACAGCCTGATCCGGTGTTAATTCGAGTTTGGTTATAACGTTAACTCCGTCACGTTGATAATAAGGAGAAGGATTAACGTGAATTACAATGTATAAATCTCCGGCTACACCGCCGTTTATTCCGGCATCTCCTTCATGTGACAATCGCATTTTTGAACCGTTATCAACACCTGCCGGGATTTTAACTTCTATTTTCTTTTCTACATTTTTTCTTCCCTGTCCCTTACAATCAGGACAAGGGTTTGAAATAACAGTTCCTTTTCCGTGACAATGCGGGCAGGTTACTATTTGAGTAAAATGTCCCAAAACAGTTCTGGTTGTTTGCTGTATTCTTCCCTGTCCTCCGCAGGCTTTGCAGGTTTCGGGTTTGGAGCCTGCTTTTGCGCCGCTTCCGTGACATGTCGGGCATTCTTCAAGATGGTCAATTTTAACCTCTCTGGTTAATCCGAAAACAGCTTCTTCAAAATCAAGATTAATATCTAATCTTAAATCGTCGCCTCTTTGTGGTGCATTAGGATCCTGAGTTCTGCCGCCTCCGCCAAAGCCAAAACCGCCAAAGAAAGAATTAAATACTTCTTCCAAATCGCCAAAGCCGCTTGCAAACGGTCCCTGAGTATTAAAACCGGCATCTCTTAAACCGTCTTCACCAAAGCGGTCGTAGGTAGCACGTTTATCATCATCCATTAAGGTTTCATAAGCCTTGCCTAATTCTTTGAATTTAGCTTCTGCTTCAGGTGATTTATTGACATCCGGATGCCATTTGCGTGCCATTTTTCTGAATGCACTTTTTATTTCATCTTTAGTTGCATTTCTGTCTATACCTAATATTTCATAATAATCACTCATTGCTATTCATTTCCCTTTAATCTTAAATGCAAAGTTTTTATCCGGTAAATTATTTTAGCCTTCTGTTGCTACATTTACCAGAGTAGGTCTTAGTACCTTATCTCCAAGTTTATATCCCTTTTGTAATTCAGCTATAATTGTGTTTTCCGGTTTGTCAGATGTCGGAGTCTGCATTACTGCCTCATGAAAGTTTGGATCAAAAACTTCACCTTCCGCTTTTATTGTTTCTAATCCTGCTTTAGTGAGAGCTTCCGTAAAGTTTTTATATGCCAAATTATAGCATTCTTTTACTTTTTCGCAGTCATCTACAGTTTCGATTGCTTTAAGTCCGCGTTCAAAATTGTCTATTACTTCAAGCATTTTTTTCAGAGTACTTTCTGCCCCGTATTTGAGAAGGGCTTCCCGCTCTTGTTCATTACGTTTCCTGTAATTATCAAAATCTGCAGCAAGTCTTATATATTGGTTATTCAGAGTATCATATTTTTCCTGAAGCGGATTTGTTTCTGTTTGCTCTGTTGTATTATCTGCAGTTTCTTCTGTTTTTTGTTCTTCATCTATGGTAACATCAGTTTCCGGATTTTTTTCTTCCGTAGTTTCTTCGGGATTTTCATTTGAATCCTGCACATTTTCTTCTGTTACAGTTTGTTCATCTGCTTTATTTTCAGCTGTTTTAAAAGCATTTTTGAATGGGTTTTCCATAATTTTCTCCTCTAACTACAATTATATATAATAATTATAAGTTATCAAATCGGATTTCAGGGTAATGTTTATTATTTCTTAATTATTGGATATATTGGAATTGAGAAAACAGTTGTTTCAATGTATAATTAATTTAAGAATAAAGCAGCCGGATAATCGCACCCATAGGGTGAGGAAAGTCCGTGCATCCAAGGACAGCTCGCCGGAGAAACTCCGGACGGTGTGAGCCGGTGGATCGGACCACAGAAAGGGGTTAATCATTAACCCAAAAGACTGCCGATGGAATAATGTATGTCAGGCATACAGCCTGACAACACTCACAGGCGATGGTGCAAAGGTGAGGTAAGAGCTCACCGGATATGCTGAGAAGTATATGCCAGGCAACCCCCGAGCGGATGCAAGATTGAATCGGACGTTTGAGGTGTCCGCCGAGTCCGGAAAAATCGCTAGAGATTGAAAGCAATTTCAATACCAGACAGATGATTATCGGGGTATTATGCCCCCTGATTTAAAATCAGAGAAACAGAACACGGCTTATGAGCTGCTTTATTCTTTTTTTTATTTTTAAATAATAATTGAATAGCGCTAATTTTTAGTATATAATTACTAATATTATTTTAAGAAGTAATAGGTGGATTATATTAAAAAACACAAAAGAAAAAAAGAAAGTGTTTGATTATTGAGAAAGGAGAAATATCTATATGAAAAAAATTCTAAAAGGTCTTTTTGTAGTATCACTACTTGTATTATTCTCGGCAACTGCAGATGCAGCCGGAATGATTAAAGATTATCACGCATACAGAATAAAAAACCAAAATATAAGAACGGTTGTGCCTGTTGTCGATAATATTTTAAGCAGAGAAGTCGAGGTTAAAAAGCTTGCAGGAAATGCATATTATGCAACATACGATGACGGACACTATTATATGAAATTCTACCCTGCATTGCATGATACGGATGTATATATTGTAACAGATGAAGAATATGACAAAGATGATAACGATGTTACACAGTTCTTTAAAAGTCAAAATTACACATTTGAAACACTTGAGGACAAAGAAGCTTATAAAGAATACAAGTTTGATTTTATAGATTATGCAAGATCCGGTGCTTTAGACGGTTTATTTACTCTTCCTGACGGTTTAAAACCGCTTAAAAAAGGTATGAGTAAAATTAATGATAAACTTTCAAAAGGAAATGAAAAAACTTCTGCTATTCCTTATTCAGAGGATACAGATCCGATTGATTTAACTTGTATTGATTCGCAAGAATTTTATAATACAGATGCTGATGTTACAGTTACAGTTAATGAATATCGTTTAAAAAACAAAGAAAACAAATATGTTCATGCTTTTGAATACATTGTTAAAAATAATTCAAATAACGACATAAAAGTAGAAAAAGTATATTCAGAAAGACTTGCAGCGCTAAAAGATATTACAACATCAACATTTGTAGATATGGATAGATTAGATGTAGCTGATACTTTAGCAGTTCCGTTAGCTGTTGCTACCGGTGGTTTGTCATTTGGTTTCACTGTTGCAAACAACGTAAGACTTGCAATGGTTGTTAAGGAAGCTACAAGATTTTCTCATTCATTACCTGAAAACTATGACCTAAAAGCAAACTCTGTAATGAGAATACTTTGCTTGAAGTTTAAAGATGATCCGCAACCGCTTCAATTCACGGTAAACAAAAACGGTCAAACATATCAATTTACATATTAATAAATCATATTAATGAATTAAACATCGGGTTGAATAATTGATATTCAACCCGATATTTTTAATTGTTAAGATATAAAAGGGAAACATTCTTTTAAAAACTTTTTTATTTACCCATTTACCCCTTTATGCCTTTATGCCTCTACGTCTTCGTCCATATTTTTCAAATATAATTCTTCAACAAGTACGCAAACATCTGCTGCTATTGCAGGAGCAAAAATTGCACCTACTGCACCAAAGTATTTTGCACATACAAATAAGAATATATAAATAACTATCGGATGAAGGTCCATAAATTTGCCAAATACATAAGGTTTTACAACGTTGTTTTCAACTATTTGTGCGATTAAGAAAATTACTGCAGTTGCTATTACAATAGTCCAACCGAGTTTGTATGTTACAGCCAGACAAATAACTAATGCAATTGCAGGTCCGACAATCGGAACAATATCCAAAACCGCAGAAACACAGCCTAAGATTATGGCTGAATCAACTTTTAATATCATAAGACCGATAATTACAATTAAACCGACACTTGCAGAAGCAATAAACTGACCTGATACAAATCTGCTAAGTTTTTGTTCTGAAATTTCATATATTTCTCTGAATCTTTCTCTTGATTTTTTAGGGAAAAACCTTAAAGCGGCAGTTACAAGTTTATCTCTGTCTACCATTAAGAAGTAAGTAAATATCATTGCCACAAATAAATATAATCCGCCTTTGGAAATACTTGTGATTGATGCCATCAGACCACCTGAATTTGCAAATTCCTGAACAACAGGTGAATTCATAATATAATCTTTTACCTGGTCAACATATTGAGGATATTGAGCGGCTAAGTGTACGATTTCATTACCGCCAATTACGACAATGGGCAGAAACATCAACAATAGACCACCTATAAATCCGCCAAACACAATAGCTGCTGCAATATTTCTTTTCATTTTTTTCTCTAATTTGTCCACAAGAGGATTTAATGCACAAGCTATAACGTAAGTTACAAAAAGCATTAAAGCTATATCCGTTATTGTAAAAAGACAGATACCGTAAATAATAATACCTATCAAAAAGATAATGTTTTGTGAATTACCTAATTTTTGAATCATGTTACTCATATAAATCTCCTATCTCTTAACTCCTGAATTGTATAATAACATAAAATTAATATATAACAAAATTCATTACAATTCTATTTATATGATAATATATTAAATATGAAAAAGATTTTTACAATAACTTTTAGTGTTTTATTATTACTCGCAATCGGTTTGTATCTTGGAATAGTTTGCGTATTACCGTCAATAATCAATAGTAAAGCAACAATAAACAAACTGCAGTCATTGATTCTTGAAAAAACAGGAGCAGAAACAACTATTACGGGATTAAATCTGAAAATATCCCCGAAGCTTGTCGTTGTTTTAAATGTTTACAGCATTGATGCAAAAAACAAGAATGTTGCGGTTGCAGATATTAAAAAGCTTGCCATCAAATACAAACTGTTACAAAAGCATCTGGCTTTAGTCAGTGCGGATAATATATTTATTGACGGAAATTACTTAAAGGGGGTAAATAAAAAGAATAAACGCAAAAGCAGTAGAAAAGCAGATTTAAACAAGATTCCCGAAGTCCACATAAAAAAATTTGTTTTTAAATCCGATGATGTTAATATCAATGTCGAGAACTTAGATACTGACAATAACTTTATAAAATTAAATGCAGCAATCAATACCCCGATTATAAAAGAAACACTAAAACTTGGTGAATCAGGCTCTTTTCAAGTAGTAGATAATAAGCTTAAAGCAAATAAATTCAAAATATCATTAGGAAACTCTCACCTTTATTTAGACGGAGTGCTTGTTGATAAAGATAAATCACGGGACCTTGATATAAACGGCGAAAATCTTCCTGTATCGGAAATTATGCCGATGTTACTGAAGTTCCAAAAATCAAAAGATTCTTCTAAAAAGTTTATTGAAAATTTCAAAAATTTTAAAGGAACGGTTGGAGTAAATCTGAAAGTAAATAACGATGGTATTTGGGGAACTTGTGTTGCAAATAATCTCGGAGCAAATGCAGTATGGTTTGACATACCTCTATTCTTCAAAGAAGCTGTTTTTAATTTTGAAGGTGAAACAATAACTTCAGCAGCAGTTGGTATTTTAGGAAATGAAAAGGTTACACATACCCTTAATATTACGGATTTATTAAATCCTCAGAAAAAACTGGTTGTAGGAGAGATGAACACAACTCTTACTCCAAAATTTAAGTTTGTTCCGAACCTTACTGTATTAAACTCAGCTAATGTTAATTTGGTTTATAAGATAAAAAACAGAAAACCGGATGTATATTATAACATTGATATCCCCGTAAAAAGTGACCTGATATACAATTCGTTTTATTTAGGCCTGAGAGATTATAATAGAAAAATATACGGTAATACCTTCAAAGACGATAATGATTTGTACCTGAAAAAATATAAATATTCTTATTTCACTTCCGGCAATGAAAATATTGTCCTTTATGGTGACGGTTTGTTTATAAAAAATATAGATAAAAACAACCCTGATAAATTTATCCCTCAATACCTCACAATCCGCACTAACGGGTATGCTCCGACTTCGGTAATCGGTGCTTTTGGCGAAAAAGTAAGAGGCGGTGAATTTAAGGGTGATTTAAAATATGATTTTAAAAACAATCAGGTTTTGGGTACTTTTGACATAATAAAAGCAAGACATGAAGCTTTCAAAATCGATAATGCACATATAATTACCAAAGACGGTATTTTTACTATAACTTCATACGGACTGTACAAAGGTGAAAAATATACAGCAGAACTGAGTATGAAAAATAACATTTTTGGTGATACATTGATTTATAACCTGAAGCTGTTTTTGGATAAACTTGTTCTTGAAACAACAGAAGATAGTGGTAAATCAGGGGGTAAATTAGGGGGTAAATCAGGGAGTAAATCAGGGGATAAAAGAGATTCAAAGGACTTCTCAAGAACAGTTAAAGAAAATCCTATGACTATTAATAATTGGGAAATAGTTATTAACAAAATTATAAGAGATAAGTTTGTGCTTGAAGATGTAAAACTTGTCGGAAGCATGAAAAATAATATTTTTGATTTTAAGATGAAAGAAATGAAGTTTGCAGACGGAACAATAAACGCAAACGGATTTTATGATTTTGGGAAAAATATCTCAAAAATGACATTTGAAGCTGAAAACATTGACTCAAATAAAGTTGCCGAGATGACACTTAACCTTCAGGATCAAATAAGCGGTATTGCGAAAGCAAAAGTGGATATTTATGCAAAAGATATGTTCAAATATTTGGATGCTGATTGTACTTTTGAAGTAAAAGAAGGATATATGCCGAAACTTGGTGATAAAGAACTTGCAATTAAGGATTCCAAGTACAAATTATCAGAAATAACGAATGTTGATTTATCACAAAAAGATTTAATGAAGGATGACATAGTGGGTTCTTTCAATGTTCATAATACTGAAATTAACAATATTAACTTAACAACATGGCACCCATTGTCTGCAATGTATCTGGAAGGTAATTATGAGATGGAAAAACAGTATGCTGACCTGCAGCTGTTTTGGCATTACAGCAAAGAAGCACCAAAAGGCATAAGAATCTTCGGTATTCCTGTAAGTTTAATTTTAAAAGTAGTATTCAGACCTGAGTATTCAAAAGAACTGTATAAGTCAAAATTATCAGAAATACCTCAGATAAACGCAGATGAAAAGAATTCAATTTACTACAGAGTTCTATTAAAAGGTGATATTAATAATAACAAAACCAGCCTGGAGCTAAAAGAAATTCGATAGTGGTAGGGGTAGGGGTAAATTATTATTATTGTTGTTATTGGGTTTTACCCAACCTACATTTATCTGTCTGTTATTTGTTAACAGATAATGGAGTTCCTTTTTCTCCGATATAAAACACTACAAGTTCAACGGGTTTATTCCCCGTATTTTTACCATAGTGATATTTGCCTATTAACTCCGGCAATGCTTCTCCTTCGTGTAATGTTATTTCTTTATTTTCATCCGTAATAACAGTCAGAGTTCCTTGTTTTACATACGCAATATTAACTAAATCGTGTTTGTGCATTGGTAATTTTTCACCGACGTTAATAACAATTTTTAATACCGTAACTTCGGGATTTTTAATTTTTAATTTTTTATATTTTACATTATCCCAAGTAGAGGTTGTTTGTAATGATACATTTTTTTCCGCTGAATATGATGAACTTGTTACGCACAACATCATTACAAACAGAACAATTATTGATTTTATTGCTTTATTCATGTCATTAAATCCTTATAACTCAAATATGAAAACTTAGAATTACGATATAACAAACTTATATAAAAAACAATGTTTAAACTTTTGGTATATTTTGTTAATTTTGTAAGAATAAAATTATGAATATTAAAAATTTTTATATAGAAAAAGGGAATGGTTTTCCTCTCATTTTGTTATACGGAAGTATTCAGGCAAATATACTCTTAATATATTCACTCAGTTTTGTTGAAATAATATTATGTCCTTCGCTGTCATAATGTAAACCATCAGTATTTGACGGTTTTACAAATTCATTCAGGTCAAAATAGTCTAAACAATAAAGATTGCTTAATTTTCTGTAAATTTTTCCTACCTTTTTAGATTTGGAAATACTTGTACTGTTAAACTGAAAGTTAAAACTTCCTTCTAAAATATTATCGTTTAATACGACCGGTGGTATTAAAATGATTCTTTGTACATTATTTTTTGCTGTAACGATTAATTTTTCCAACCCGTTTTCAAACTGATGAATAGTTAAATCGTACTTGAACTGCAAATCATTTGTACCTATTGCAAGAATTAACAAGTCAATATCTTTAATTTTTGTTATTATTTTAGGAAAGTGTCTTTGAGCCGAGAAGTCAAAACCTTTATCATTATTAGCAATGCCGGTTCTGTCACACATACCTTCTTCTATTATTTTAAAATCGCTGCCTAAATTTTCCTGCAAAAGAGCAGTCCATCTTGTATGTTCATCAAACCTTGAATTGTCAGCAGGATTATAACCGAATGTATTTGAATCCCCATAGCATAAAATCTTTTTCATACTCATCGCCTTTAATTGTGGTTTTTATTCCCTTTATCTCTCCTCGTCATCCAAATATTTAATTTCGGAAGCAGTACCCCAAGCATTATTGTACTGTATGCAATTCCTGACATCTGAGCAAAATTCAGTTTTCTCAGGTTTGATTTGACATTCCCGCCATGTGCAAGAATTTCTTTTTGAGATTTTAAAGAAACATCTTTAAGCCAATGCTTAATTCCCGTACCTTTGTTAGATATATTAAACAATTTTTCTTGCTTTTGGTCAAGTATTTGCCCGACTCCCTTAGCGACAAAACCGCCCAATACAAGCCAATTTAAGAAACCTAAATAATCTCTTACGTTAGTTTCTCTTAATTCCGTTGAATCTTTGGATGCAAAAATTCTGCCTAGAATCAATGTTCCATAGACTGTTTTGATAGTATTACCGCTTGTAACAGGTCCGTCAAATTCCAGTTTTTTGATGAAATCAGCAGGCTTTTTTACCCCCATAACTTTAGAAAGCATCAGAACAAAAATTCCGGCGGACAATAATTTTTTCCACCACAGCCCTTTTTCTGATTTCTTTTCGTGTTTAAACGCAACGTTTTGGGCATAATTATTTTCGCCTACAAAGTTATCAATACCTGTTCGTTTTTTTGTTAAATATCTGTTTAAATACTGGTTTGTTATTGCAAGAAGCATTGATAAAGGTATTGCAATGCCTATTCTTAAATTATTCATTTTCTTAAGCTTAGATATAATTTCACCCGGCTCTTTTTTATTTACTCCCTCAAAGAAAATATTTTTACCCGAATCGACGATATCTCTTAATGTATGAGTTAAGTTAGCTGATAACGAGTTTTTGCTGCCTTTAATCGTGATGTTATTATCAGCCCCAAGCAGATTTATTATTTCGTCCTGAACTTCTCCCAAAACTTTTTTATTCTTAGTTTTATCAGAGGTTTTATCCGTTATCAGATTTGTAAGTTTTTCAATAATAGGCTTTGTTTTTTCTTTATCAATTTTAGAAAATTCTTTTGTTTCTTTTCCTTTAAGCCCTGACATTGAATTAAGAATGTTTTCGACATAACTTTCAGGAGTTTTATCGGATTTATTATATATCTCAGAGAATACATCCAATCCGTTATTTGTAATCCATGAACCTGAATTAACTTTTATATCAGGTCTTATCTTTTTTGCGATAAATTTAGAAGCGATAACTGCAAAAAGAGCGGCTGAAAATTCAGCAATAAAAGTTCCGGTGTATTCTCTGAATCCCATCTCTATTCCTGCCTGCTTACCTCTGTTTTTTGTTTCGACTATTGTTCTTGGTGTGTCCATCGCAAAAACATCCACGAAAGAGGCATTAAGCATATCATTGTTACTCAGTGTATATAATGCTTTTGATAATCCGCCCATAGCAGCATTAAAATTAAGGGTATTGTCAATTTTATTTATTCTCATTTGTAATTTCTCCGTTAAAAAAGGTTCTTAAAAAACATTTAAGAACCTAAATAATATTTCTATCTGAAAATCTGCACGCAAAATAATAAGTAAGTTCTTAGCAACAAGACTTACAGCAGCAACAGATTAAATTGTTTACAAATGAATTCTTCATACTATTAATAAAACACAAAATAAAAAATTTTGTCAATAAGAACACAGGGGAATTTTGATATGAAAAAACTTCCTTTGCGGAACAAAATATAAATAACCTGAAAATATTCTGACCGTGGGAATTTATTTCTCTATTTTTGAATATAAGAAATTCTTTTCAGCTTTATTTTTGATACATTCAAAAGTATCCCTATCATACTCATTGATACGGCTAGCGAAGAACCTCCGTAACTTATAAACGGAAGGGTTATACCTGTTGCAGGGAGGAACGAGGTTGCAACAGAGATATTAAAAAATGCCTGCATTGTGATTGAGATAGTTATTCCAAGGGCAAGCAGCCGTCCGTATAAGTTTGGACATTTGGTTGCAATAGTTATTCCTCTGTATAACAGGGTTAAGAAAAGCATGATTACAAATAAACTTCCGATAAATCCTATTTCTTCGGAGATTACAGAAAATATAAAATCCGTATGAGATTCCGGAAGCCAGCCGAGCTTTTCTTTGCCGGAACCGTAGCCCGAACCAAACATTCCTCCTGATGATATTGCGACAAGCGAGTGAAATACCTGATATCCTTCGCTCTGAACATCAGTATCCGAGTTATGCCAGTTCATAATCCGTTCAAGCTGATAAGGTGCAATATAATTTGAAAGGTCAATAATATTTGTTTTAATCATTCCCAAAAGGGATGCAAGCAGAATAATTCCTATAAAAATCGGTTTAAGAGTTTTGCCTGAACAGACATACATGCAAAATGAAATACCGAGAAGAATAAGCGTCATACTGAGGTTCGGCTGCTTTAATACAATAAAAATCATAATCCCTGCGGATAAAAGATGTTTAAACAGCATTTTGTTAAAAACCTCTTTTTTTAGTGAAAATAAGTTGCCTAAAATCATAATAAGTGCAAGTTTGGTAAGTTCTGACGGCTGAAACTGAAACCCCAGATTCAGCCATCTTCTTGCACCGTTAATCGTTACCCCCAGCGGTGTAAATTTAACCATCAGCAAAAGAATAATTACTGCAAAAGCGAATAAAAAAGTGAATTTTCGCAAATTGTTATAATCAAATTTGGAAAAGAACCACATTCCGACACTACCAATGATTATCCAAAACAAATGCTGAAAAACATAAAAAAACGGCGGTAAATGTTTTGTAACGCAAAGCGGCAGGCTGGCTGACACAATAGCCATCAATCCTATTACTATGAGGATTATAGTTGTAGTCAAAAGCTCTCTGTCACCATCTGTTTTTATTTGCTGATATCCGTTTTTTACAGTATTATTTATAACTAATTTTCCATTTTCCATTTTCAATTATCCATTCTAAAAATTCTATTTACCCCTTGTCCGAAGGGATATTTAATAATGTTCCGACTTCGGTTGCAATTCTTCTGAATAATGGCGATGCAATTGTTCCGCCGTAGTCAACACCTGTTTTGGGTGAATCTATTACGACATATATAGCGACTTTTGGTGCGGAAGCAGGGAAATATCCGATAGCCGAAGCATAAACATCTTTTCCGCTCGTAACTTGTTTTCGTGAAGTTCCTGTTTTGGCACAGGTTGTGTACTTATCCAGATTAAGAGGAGTGTTTCCGTTTGCAATGCTTTTTGCAAGCAGTCTTGTGACAGCTCTTGCCGTTTCAGGCGAAATAACCTGACGGGTTTGAACGTGATTCGGTAATTCTTCGGCTGAATATTTTATTACATGCGGAGTGGTCCGGACACCATTGTTTGCAATAGCGGATATTGCACTAATCATTTGTATTGCAGTAACAGAAGCTCCATAGCCATATCCCATACTTGCCTGTCTTGATTTGTACCAGCTTTTGGGCTTAGGTAAAAGCCCTACGGATTCTGCTGTTAAATCTATGCCTGTCTTTTGCCCGAAACCGAATTCATACAACTTGTTATAATAATCTTCTTTATCAAGCATAAGTGCAATATTTGCAGAAGCTACGTTGCTTGAATGCTCAAAAAGATAATCAAGTGTAATCATTCCTGGATTCGGATGGTCTTTATAATCGTGGTTTTCGATTTTGTATTTGTCAATTATCATCCTGCCGGTATCAGGTACTTTTGAATATTCATTCAAAACACCTAAATCAATTGCTGTTGCAACCGTTATTATTTTGAAGGTTGAACCGGGAGGATAAATGTCTGTTAAAGACCAGTTTTTCATATCAATCATTGATGCTTCCCAAAACTTATTCGGATCAAAATTAGGATATGATGCATAAGCAAGAATTTCTCCGTTGGTCACATCTTCAACAATAACTGTTCCGCGTTCGGCTTTTGTTTCTTTTATAGTCTTAGCAAGCTCTTTTTCGCAAATATATTGAACGGAAGCATCAATAGTAAGTGTAATATCCTCGCCTTTTTGTCTTTTGGTAATGTTTTGAATATCTGTATTAAAATCAAAAATAATATCTCCGTTTGCCATTCTCTGCACCTTTTCAGCACCGGCAGAATCGGCATTTATTCCTAATTTGCCTCCTGCAATATTTTCAATTCCGATTGAGTTATCTGAAAGATAACTGTAAAACCCGATTATATGTGATGCAATATTGCCTTGTGGATAAAAACGGCGATTAATTGTTCCGATACTTATTTCACGCAAACCAAGCTTGCGGATTTTTTCCGCAGATTGTCTGTTTACTTCTTTTTTTAGTGTAATTATATTCATTTTCTTTGATTTTAGTTTTGTCAGAAGTTCATCTTTTGGCATTTCTAAAAACGGATATAAAATTTCTGCCAAAACTTCAGGCGGTCGTTTGGTTGAATACATACGGGGATGTGCATAAACTTCATAAGTAAGTTCGTCAGTTGCAAGTTTAATTCCGTTTCGGTCAACAATATTACCTCTCAAAGTTAAACTGCCGGTGCTTCGCATAGCAGTTCCTTTTGCCTTGTATCCGCTTAAATCAAGTATCTGCAAACCGAACAGCCAGCCGGTTAACAATATAAATGCCAAAGTTATTAAGCCCTGTAAAATACTTATTCTCGTATTAATCTTTTCATTCAAATTTTTTTCCATTTTCACTAATCCTCTGATTTTATTTTAAAAGCACACTGTGTCAAAAACGGACAGTAGTAAAAAAAGATAAATTACCTGCCACATTTAGGGGTAAATGGTATTGGAAAAATGATTTATATGAAAAGATTATTGATATAAATAACCTGAAAACATTTAGGCTATTAGAAAAATAAAGATTCTGTGCATGAATTCTTATATAAGAACATTGCTATACCAACAAATATTATTATTGTCGGATTTGTAAATCTTTGTAAATTTTTGTTCTGACAGGTTAAAGCTTTTCAAAAAAATGCCGATATAAATTATGTAACTCAAAAAATAAAGTTATAAATAGAAAAGTAATCTTTTGGAAGGATTAATATGGAAAGATTAAATGAAAACCAAATAAACTCTATGGCGCAAGAAATTGCAAATTTGATGGAACAAAAAGAAACCGAAAATGGTGTTAATAACGGAAAGAACATATTAGGGGAGTCCATATGGAATAAATTTGTTACAGGAGGTTCTGACGGACAATTTGTCGGAACCGGTAAAGAAGGTAAAAAGAGTACTATTAATAAATCAATATCATTGCAAAATGCTATAAAATCAATTGCATATTATATCAGGACAAAAGGAACTGAAATTATATCAAGTTCACTTCAAGCTATTGGCATAAATTGGTCATACAATGCCCAGAAAAATTCGGATGCGACAGATAAAAATAAATCAATAGCACAATCTGCCACTACATCTGCCAAAGCTGAAACTGAAAAAAGTTCTTCTTGCGGAAACAGTAGAAAAGTAAAATATGAAAATGGCTATAGTTTGGTAGAAGAAAATGAGAATGGTGTCGTAACAAAAGTATCAAAATTTGATTTAAAAGATAGGTGTCAAGGCATTACTGAATATTATGATGATGGCAAAATGCCTAAACGTATTACATCATATAACAATGGAAAAGTTGATAATATTGTTGAATATCATAGAAATGGTAAGATAAAAAGAACTACTATCTTTAATAATGAAGAAGGGAATACTGTAGTTGATTATAACCAAAAAGGAAAATGGCAAAGTACAACGACAAAAGATTATATATTGGATTTATACAAAGATTTGGGAAATAATAAATCAATAAGACGCTTTACTACGTTTAATCCAAAAGAAATTAAATATTATATATACATAGGTGACCAACGTAAATATGAGTGCAATATTAATGGCGATAAGATATCTGAATAATTGTAAAATAATAGTCGGTTTAAGAATAATAAATAGAGATTTGAGATTATTGTAGGGTGTAATTATCTGCACCAAATTATTAATTTTTGCAATAAAAACTCCCCAAATTGGACGAAATCAGAAACCGGGGTAGGGGTAAATGATAACGGAATAAATGATTTATATGAAAAAATGGTTGATAGAAATTATTTGAAAGTTTATTCGTTGATTGAAATGTTCAAAATTGTTGTTTAATTTATTAAGTTAACTACTGACCTATACAAGTCTGATTTTACCGAGTGCAACTCTCATTTTTGTAATTTGATCTTTATTATTTGCAAAATCTTTTACATTTTTCAGACAATGCTTAACTATGTTACCCATTGTTGCAAAAGAATTATTTTCTTCGACTGTTACACCTATTTTTTCGGCAACTTTGTTGATTGCAAAATCCTTGCATAATTTTGCGCTTATTAATGTAATTATTGCCTGAAATGCTACATTATTTAATAAATTATTATCTTCCAGCGGAGTATTGATTTTTATGTGGGCATCTTCACCATTGAACTCACCATTAAAATCATAACCGTTTTCATTTTCTGCAAATTTGAAATAATGTTTGTTACCGTCATTTGTAGCTTTATGCAATCTGAAAATCCATTTTTCATCATTATTATATTTTAAATCCTGAGAATGTATTTCCATTTGCCATCTGTTACCGTTTTTTGAGAACCATTCCGTAACAATTGCATAAAGAATATTTCCACCCTGGATATATGGGCTGATTGTCAGCATACAATTTTTGGGCATTAATTTTAAAATGTTTTGTGGTGTTAATTCATTTCGGTTTTTCAGTTCTAAAAGTTTTTGAGCATAATATTGTTCTATTTCACTATCAGTTTTTTCTTTTGTATTAAATTTTGGTGAATTTTGCCCGATAATACAATTCCCTTCCTCATCAAATATATTGAAAATAAACTCATCAGCCGCTTTGGATAAAATTTTCGACTGTTTTTGCGGAGATAAATTTCCCCAAATTCTAAATTGCTCGGAATCGTGCTCGTTTATCTCTTTAACTTGAGCTATTGCCCCGTTATATGAAATATATTGATTAGAAGAATTTTTATCTTTTATCACTAACAAAGGTTTTTGACTAATATAACCCTGAGACAGATTGACAGAAAAAGACTGGGTTCCTGAAAGACTAAAATCTCCGTTATTTTGGTTGTACGAGTAATTACTGCTATAATTTACCAACGGAGTTCTGATTTCTATATTTCTTAACGGCGATAATACAAAATCATTATTCTCTTCTCTTAAAAGCATTGATTCAATTGCTTTATGTATAATCTCACTCGCTTCTTTTTCACAGCCCATAGATGTCAAATACCAAAAATCTTCAGGAAGTTTTTCTATTAATTCAGGGGTAACAGAAGTAAGATTTGTAGTCTTTGCTAATGCAATTGCCTGTATATCAGAAATTTGTATTGGGATTTTTTTGTATCTTTCATACAGTTCATCTGTTAGTGTTGCAACAAGGTATGCAAAAGATTTGTCTTCACCACTTTTTACAAGTTCTATATATCTATTCCCCTGTTCTTCTGTTAATTGGGCAATATGAATCGCAGTCTCTATGTCAAATCCGTTATTTATACGTGCTTGAAATAGGTTGTACTGTTCTTCTGTTAGACAAGCTAAATCATAGGCATCAAATTCATTTTTACCAATTTTAATCAGGTTTTTGTACCTTTTATACTGATTATTAGTTAATTTTGAAAACTTAATTGCATTATAATTATCTTCACCTTTACTGACTAAAATTTTGTATCTTTCACGTTGTTCCTCCGTTAATTTTGCAAGGTCTAAAGCAAGATTGCTAACCTCTGATTCATTTAAAAATATTTTATATATTTCATATTGATCTTTTGTTAATCTTGCTATCTTTTGAGCGGTATGGTCATCTGTTCCATTCATAATAAGAGTTCTGAACCTTTCGTATTGTTCGGCGGAAAGTTTTGCAATATTTATTGCAGCACTTTCATTTACAAATTCTTTTAGAAGTGATTGGTATGCTTTATATTGTTCATTTGTTAATTTTGCAATATTTAGTGCATTATAGCAAGTTTCTCCTTCGTTAATGTATAATAAATATCTTTCAATTTGTTCCTCTGTTAAAACAGCCAGTTCTATTGCAATTAATTTATCGATGCCTTTTTTTACAAGGTTTTTATATTTTTCATATTCAAGTTCAGAAAACTTTGAAAAACTGTAAGCGTATGATTTATCTTCACCATCTTTAATAAATCGTTTATATCTTATGTATTCTTGTTCTTTTAACCTTACAATATCCAGTATAGTACGTTTGTCTACACCATTGTTCTTAATACATTTATATCTTTTATATTGTTCTTCTGTTAATTTTACCAATTCCGTGGCAATCTCTGAACTTACTCCCTCATCTCTGAGTTTTATGTATTTTTCGCTTTGCTCTTCTGTTAGGGTTGAAAGTATTGCAGCGTTGCCTTCGTCCTTATGTTTGTTCAAAAGTGTTTTATATCTGTTATACTGTTCTTCTGTTAATCCTGAGAGGTATAATGCAGGCATATTATCCAAACCCTCATTAATCAGTTTGTCATATCTTTCTTGCCGTTCTTCCGTAAATGTTGCAAGCCAATATGCAAATCTTGCATTTTTACCATTTTTAACAAGTGTTTCAAATTTTTCAATCTGTTTATCCGTCAGTATGGCAAGAGTTAGTGCACTGTCCTCATCATATTTTTTATCTAATAGTTTTTTGAACCTTATACGTTGTTCATCTGTAAATTTTGCAAATTTTAATGCAACTTTTACATTTTTAATATCACTGAAATTTTGTAAAAACTTCTTATAATCTTCAATTGATAAATTTAATATTATAGCCAGCATTTCGTTAGTAAACTTATAGTCCATAAGTTCAATAAGCCTGTCTTCTCTTTCGATGTCGGAATCAGTTTTTCCTTCTTTTATGCAATGGGTGATATATTCTATCGGATACGGTTGTACATCTCCCTTTTTTCTTACGGTTTCGTTCTGAAAACTTCTTTTACGGTTTTTAAGTTGTGCAAATCTTGTGAATTGTTCATCATTATTAACCCCGTTTTTTATACAAAACATTAACTCATCTTCTTGTATATCCAGTTCAATTCCCTTATTTTTTTTATCAAAATAAGTGTTAATCTCATTGTCATTTAAACCGAGTTTTGTTGCCAAAAGTGCTTCATATTTTTCCAGCCCCAATTTACATAAATGTTTATACCTTTCTGTATCATTTATTTCATAAGCAATTAAACCGATTTTATCTAAGGTGTCTAAATCATTATTATTGTTTGTTAATTCGATATACTCTTCGACTTCTAGTGGGTTATTAAGATTCAAACATGCAAGTGCGTCTTTGATATTTAATCCCTTTGCTTTAAGTTCTGCTAATTTTGCTCTTGACGGGGCATCATTTTTGTTGGCTCTATTAATTTCAGTTTGTTCGTCAGGTGTAAAAGGATTTTTCCCTCTAAAAGAAACATTTGATTTATAAAAAGTATCTTTTATAGGATTGCTTAAATAATGTGAGTTTACATTTTTTACACAATTAATATTTATTGGTTGATTATTGCACAACAAAACCTTCATATATTAAATAAAACAATTTATTATACTTAATTGCTTAAAAAATAATTTTTTTTAAAGTTTTGTAACAACATAATGTTTCCCCAAGAAAAAACTCCCCAAATTGGACGAAATTATAAACAAGTCTTGAAAGTTTATACGAAAAAATTATCGATATAAATTGTTTGAAAATATATTCGTTGATTGAAAAGTTTAAAAAGGTTGCGAGGAAAATTATCAAACCGAAATGTTATAGTTCTTTACAAACATATTAAATATAGTATAATGATTTCATCATTATATTGACTCACAAAATTGAACATGTCTCATTTTATGTCAAAGTTGTCTAATTTTAACTGTCTATTTATAATAATCTACACAAACGTAAAGCCGAAAGCCGGCAGAAAAATATTTTTTCAAATTTCCCATTAAAACCCAAAGTATCATGAGTATCTATATACACAAACTCTTAAAACTGCCTGGGTTGTCTTGCTGCGCTCGCATTAAACGTGCCTACGTGTTTTGCTTCAAAGAACTTCGTTCTTTTTGCAAAAACTACCTCTCACAAAACGATACTTAATCGTTTTGTTCGGCAGAGTGCACTCTGCTCGCTTGCGCTGGACCCGAACCTGTTAATTCTTAAAATGCTTGCTATGTCACTATTTATCTTAACTCTGTTTTCAGACAAGTCAAGTCTATCAAGTAATAATAATGCGTTTTTTAGACACATTTCGTATCAATTGCTAAAAATGAACCGATATCAGTTTTAGTTTATTATGGAGTTGTACTCTGGATTAAACTAGTTTATTTATTTAAAATATATTTTTCAGCATTCAAGTGAAATACCTTTTCTTTTTCTTCTTCGCTTAATTCTAAGGTCTCCATATATTTCATCATTTCAGACAAGCATTCATAAGGATAATCTGAAGCAAAAATGATACTATCTATACCAAGGGCTTTCTTAGTGCATTCAAAAGCAAGTTTAGACATATTGCCGCTTGTTGTTACAACAACATTTTTATTTTTAAAGTAATATGAAACAGGATGTTTCATTTTTACTTCATCATCTTTAATCCATTCAAAACGATTATCAACTCTCTCCAATATAAATGGGAAGTATTCACCCAGATGGCCAAGAATCATTCTTAGATTTGGGAATTTATCAAATGTTCCGTTTAATATGATTCTTAATGACGTTTTCATAGCATCTAAGCCAAAACCAAGACCGGGTGAAGAATATACGTAACCCATATTTTTCATATCTTTATCATCAGATGCTTGCGGATGAACATAGAACGCGCATCCCAGTTCTTCAGCTTTTGCAAGCAGCGGAAGATATTTTTCTTCATATAAATGTTCATTTTTATAATTAGAATGTGTATGCCAATATTTAAAACCTAATTCCTTAACACAGCGTTCAAGTTCTTTTATAGCTTTATCAACATAAGGAGTTGGTAAAACTGCAGCTCCTAAGAAACGATTAGGATATTTTTTTATAATTTCAGCAACCGCATCATTAGATTTCTTTGCAAAATATACAGCTTCTTCTTTAGGTAATTCTTCTAAAGCGGGAGATGTTGACATAACAGCAACATCGATACCGTTTTGATCCATAACGGCAACACGTT
>JAEEGL014510994.1_pt1 | contig 96384 bp, 115 predicted proteins | sample 9134231 | NCBI WGS metagenome assembly JAEEGL01 (sample SAMN16246548, study PRJNA631951) | gut metagenome | biome: gut microbiome; feature: rumen; material: fiber-attached | host: Bos | place: Iran: Karaj | collected 2018-10 | reverse complement strand
CACGGCCCGGAGACTCCGGAGATAGATTGCCCGACCATTCACCCCCTGAGTCTTCGCCAAAAACATCTCGAACTGATGAAGCCATTTCAAATTTATGTTTTCCATCTTCAATGCCTTGCCTCCGAACGCAAGCACTTTCGCGAGAGTCGCACGGTAGATTTCTTTCGTCCCTTCCTTGATATCGGTCGAAAGATATTCCGCAAACAAATCTGATACAAGATGAACTGGTTGAACAACTTTCTTTTCCGTTATCGCCTGCTTGACTTGTGGCGCCGTCATTGAATCAAACTTGTCATCTATTGACAGGAATGCAATAGACCTGTTGACGGATGAGATTTTCTCCGCAAGCCTTGCGTTGATTGCGTCACAGCCGGTTACACGGATAACATGATTACCATCCCATTCATTCGGAGCTACGCGTATGCCAGTAGGAATCATCGCCGTAGTCCGATTATGGTAGATAGTAATGACGATGCTACCTTTCCCGTCCTTCGCCCTTCCGCGAAGATCCAGGTAAAACCTTGTTGTTGCCATGTTGAAGTGTGTCTGTGCAAATATATAAATTTGTCTGCAAACAATTCTGCATAGCGTCACATAAACCTGGAAGATGGATGTAGAAACAAAAATCCCGATACTCAAGGCAATAAAACTAACTCAATGCTTGAATATCAGGACTTTACGAGGTGGAGATAGTCGGATTCGAACCGGCGACCCCCTGCTTGCAAAGCAGTAGACTACTCCGTTCAGTCACATGACAGTCACATAAATACGAAACCGCAGAAATCATTCTGCATAGCATTCCGCAAAAATGGACAACGAAAGATTTCTTAATTCGCTCGAACGGCTCAATCAAGAATTCGAGAGAAAAGGTAATAATACGACAAGAGCACAATACCTTGCGCAAAGGACAATTCCAAAAGGATATACTTTTGAAGATGCTTTCTTTATGTATGCGCATTTCGTAAAAAAAGACGGATTACAAATAACAATGAAGCATCCGAATAGTAAACCAATGGTAATTTGACATGAATTACGACTTAACCAATAAAGAAAACCGTAAGCGTTTTATCGCTCGCTGTAATTCTCTCTTGAAGAACCAGCGGAACAATGTCTGCCTGGTAGATGAATCCGGCAGAACTCTGAGCCAGAACAAATACATCCATGTATTGTGCAGAGTACTTGCGCAGGATGTCGGGGTTTCTGAGGAGTACGCCAAGCAGGTTTATTTCAAGGAACTGGCAAACCCGGATATCTTTGTGACTTGCACAAAGGATCCGCTGACCAATGAGATGATTAAGATTACTCGCAGCACTTGCGAGCTGACTATCAATGAGATGCGGAGAGCAATTGAAGGATTCATTAGATGGGCTGCGGAGAATGGTTATTTGCTACCTGAGGCAACGCTGAACGATGACGGGACAATGACATTCAATACCGACCCGGATAGCGTGGCGTTCCATCAAGCGGAAATCGAAACAAGCAAGGAGGAATGGTGATGACATCGGAAGAATATTTAGCAAAGCTCAACCGGTTAAGGTGGCTCCAGGGGATAGCCAAAGAATACGAAAGCCACTTGAAATTAATTACGAAGGAAAAGGATTACTTTAGCGTCTATGGTATCCAATATTCCGCAAGAAGTGATCCGAGGATAATGGATGTAAACTCGAAGTTCTTTCCGGTCAGCTGCATCGAGCAAGGACTCGTGCAAGGATTACTGAAAGTGAATACGGAGATTTACGCGTTAAAGGAAGAGCTAAAGGAACCAACAGTAACGCTTGAACAACAATGAAATACATATTAAAAGTAATTTACGGAGCGGAAGCTTGTGCATATGCCGATGAGCATACTCCGCTTGGTACTATCCGAGCAATTAAATCCAATAAAATCTTCGGAGACTATCAGGAATATTGCTTTGAGACCGAACAGGATCGAGAGCTCGCAAAACAAATCCTTGAAGATTCCTATGGGTGGGATAATAATATGTGGGAAACCTGCGAGAAATAGCAAAAGGGAGATGCATCACTGCGTCTCCCTTTCTCCTTTAAACACCAATCTTTATGAACAACTAAATTCGTAATAAAGATAGTAAATTGAACAAATCCTGCGACAAGTATAACAGTTTTACTTTTATTTCATATCTTTGCGAAAATGCAATGGCAATGACTACGTTATTAATAGCTTTTATTCTGCTACTCCAAGTAAATCAACAGGACAATCATAAAGAAGAGTCGAGAGAATTAATCGGGACAAATGTTACAAGACCGGAAGATTTTCTCCAGAAGGCCCGTGAACCATCAGTAAGAGCATATCATATTGATTACTCGCGTGAAGCAACAGAGGCTGGCTGGGGCAGTTCCAAATGGGATAAAGGAACATTTGAACCAGGAATGAACCTTGAAGAAGCACGGAAGATTGAACGAAATGATTATTTTGCACATCTTTTCAAGAATATTGGCATAGTCATCGCCATATTATCCGGGCTCGTTCTTATTATCTTTTTAGTAAGATACCTGATAGAACAAAAGAAAAAGAAGAACCACTGGAGAGATTCTTCTTTTACTTCGGATTATTGATTAGAACTGCAAGTCATTCTTGTAATAGTTAATCAACGGCGTCGGATCAATTACATGGTGTATTTGTTTGTATAGAGACAGGACCGGTAATTCAAAGATAATCTTCTCCGCCTTTGACTTGCCCTTGAACGCGCCGGATTTCACTTCGTCCTGATAAGTCCCGGGCCAGAGAAGGAGCGGAATCCTCATCATTCTTCTCATCGGGTCCATCGCAGCAATAGGACTTGACAGAGTGTTCTCGATTTCGCGTATGATAAGCGGAGTCGGAGCGACTGAGCCGAGTTCATTCCGAAGACGGAAGAGCTGATAGATTGCCATACTGGTGAACCATCCACTGAAGTCGTCGTCGTCATCATCCTTGCCTGGAACAAACTTCGAGTGCAGCATCAATGCAAGGCTAACGCCCATCACGGCATAGAGTTCGACAAGCGCCCGCGCAATATTGGACTTCTCATAGTCCGTCATCTTGGACTTGTTCAACTGCATGTTCGTGAAGGTTTGTCTGATGCGACGAATGATATTCATTGCCACCCTGTTGCCTTCCTCGTCTGTTAATGTTTCATTGAATGATTCGCCAATCCATTTACCAAGCGTTCTCCAATAACCTTCGCCTTCCGTTCCAGTCAGCGGATTGTAACCGGCTGCACCATATCGACGGACAAGGGCGGGGTGAATCCATTTACGGTACATGATAATGAGAGATCCAAATGCGTATTGCTGAATGGCGCTCTTATCATCAGAGTTGTAGATACCCTGCAACCTGAAGTTCGTTCCGATAACGAGTTTGGCAAACTTGTCTTCAGCTTCCTTATTGATAGGAGAGCCATCTGCCATCGTATATCCTTGCTTGATTTGCAAGTATGCACCAGTCTTGTTTTCCGTATCTGTATACTTGACTTCAAAGGCATCCCATAACGACTCTTCCTTACCCTGCGCGTTCTTGACTTTCGTGTTCTTTGCAATTGCGAGAGCCGTGGTAAGAGCAAGGTAGTCTTCACCGGCATTCAAACCGGCGAATAAAAGATTCGTATTGACAATTCTTGACAGGCGACCTTTCCTGAACGAGTCATTAGGGCTAAACTTACCGTTATTCTGATGCAGGTCATAACGCTCTGCAAACAAAGAGAGCTTGTCATCAGATTCAAGGGCCCCGGTATCCAGAAGGCGACGAGAAGTATGCTTGATATATTCTTTTGTAGCCCATGCAAACGAAGCGGCATTCAATGCGCCCTTTCCTGCGGTCTCCACGAGGATGTTCATCATACCCGCACCGATGTTCGAGATGCGCTGCTGGAAGTTGAAAGCCATCTGCGAATAGGAGGCGGCGGCATTGATCATATTGGCAGCTTTCCGTTTGGAAATCTTCGTACCGAACAATCCGCCTTCTTCCTTCTGTAACTTGCCGTACAGGTGCATCTGGAAGAAGTCATTGATAGCAAGTTGCAAGTTCGTGTGCATCTGCTTCTTCGTGAACGGTTCGTCGTACATTAAATCGTCCTCGGTCTTTCCGGTACGGACTCTCTCAATGAGCCGCTGTCTGCCAGATTTCTGTTCTATTTCGCGGTTCATGGACATGTAACGGGCGTTCTCAAGCATGGCGAGAACCTGATTCAGTTCATCGTACTCGAAGCCCATTGATGCATAAGCGACGAGCGACATCGCCACATCGTCAGTCATGTCGTCCCAGCTCTCGTGTTTTCCCTTCGTAACGTATTTAATGGGAAGCGAGTCAATCTTGTTACCCTGGAAGTCAACCTGGATGGAGCGTTCGTCCTTATCAGCCTCTTCCGAAGTGTCAAGGATAGCGTTCCGCATGTTCTCTCCGAAAGCGTCAAGTTTTCCGTGAATCCCGTCAGCATCCTTGATTCGCTCCATGCCAACCTTACGAAGAGCAATGATCTGGTAAGGATTAGAAACAAGAACCGGAGGGAGACAGGCGTCAATCTGCCGCTTGATAGCCATCACCTCGTTGTAGTAATCGAGTTGAGGCTTGGTCAGAGTCAGTTTCGCTTTCTCCTTGGAAATGTACTTACCGTTACGGTGACGCTTGCCGTCTTCTCCGATCTCATACTCAAACATGAAGCTTTGGTCGGTGGAACCGGTTGCTTTTGTGTATTTGTCCCATGCGACAACGATACGACGGTTCGCTTCCGCAGCACGCTGGCGACCAGCCATCTTTGCACGACGGGTGATATCGTCGAACGCGGCGAGAACATAGTCCCCGCAGTCAGCAAGAGAACTGAACAAGCGAGTCATAAGGCTAATGTCCCTGTCGCCACGACGAGCCATTTCGCTGATGCTTAAGTGCTCGCCCTTATGAGGTCCAAGTGTTCTTGTTATACCATGCTCTCCATAGACATTGGCAAGCATACGCTCGAAGAAGCGCATTCCGAGACGATTGTATTTCGTCATGAACTTGTCCATCTGGTCCTTTACAGACTTGATTGCAGTGGACAGTTCGCGAGATTCAATGATCTCGCCGGACTCGATAGCCTCGTCTATGAGTTTCATCACGCTCGCGTAACTGTAAAGCGTGTCACGAACGGCATTGAGTTTTCTACAGATGGAGTTCACCTTGTCTCCGTGCGTGACTTTATTGTCCAGCGAGGCTTCTGTTTCTTTCAGGAACGAAAGCGAGCTGGTAAGGTAATCAAGAACGGCGGACTCAACCTTGTGCTGACGGATCGCTTCTTCAAGCATTTCTATCTGTTTCTCCGTGGCGATTACGGAAGCGCTCTTTTGGTCGTTCTTAACCGGACCTGAACGTTTCTTCAAAAGGGCAAGACGCTTTGTTTCGCGCTTGAGTATATTCTGAATGATTCCGTTCTGGTTTGTAAGGTCCTTCTGAACCTGATAATAAGACTCGGTGGAGGAGATGTTCTCAAGACTCATGTCGTCAAGAAGCCTACCGCTAAGAATATCACGAGCCAACTGAGAAGACACTTCATTCGCGTCAAGGATAGCATTCCAGATTCTCCAAGAACCTATAGAACGGAGTAGCTCCTTAATCTTGTCAATGATACGACGGAGGAGCGGCTTGACCTCAGGCGTCTCTATTTCCTGCTGCTGGAGCATGTTCTTGGCTATAAGTTTACCGGCTGCCTCAAGGACCAGTTTGTCTGTGTCGCCCTTATACAGTTCGACATAATCGTCATACTGTCCTTCAAACGCTTCACGGAGAGCTCGCTCGCTGGTAGAGAGTTGTGACAGGAGGCGCTTTACAAGAGGATGGTCGTGTCCGAGCATCTCGAGAGCAAGATGGGCAAATTCTTCAGGCAGCGCTTCTTCGCCCTGATATCCCTCGGCAAGACGGATCATCTCGCGAAGTCCCGCTGCGGTTACTTTCGTCGTACTGAAATCAGCGATACCTTGCAGACGGAGGCGAGCATCATTGTGGGTAAGAGCGCCAATAGCAATTCCTTTTTCCGTCAGGATCTGACGAAGTTTCTGATTAAGGATGACATAAGCTTTCTGTTCGCGTGACTGGCGAACAACGTCCGGAGTCCAGGATGCGGTCTTTGTGACGACATGCTCGTTTCCGTCTTCGTCAACCTCCACTTGGGCGATATGGGCGAATCCGCTTTCTTCCATCCCGCCAATCTCTCCGTCTTCGAAGGATATTTGCTGGAAAGCGGTGCGCTGGTCCTCGTCAGACATTGCCGCACCACTTCCGAGACTGTTCAGAAGATTCTCTATATCGACGACACTTGAGGCAGCAGGGGCGCTGTTCTGCTCCTTTGCCTGTTTCTTTTCGGCGTCTTTCTTTTCCTGTTCGAGTACATTCTTCGCGGCATTTGCAAGAATCTGGTCAATCAGCGAAGAAGACTTCTTGACTTGCGAGCCATAATGCTTGACCGGTTTCTTGTTGTCATCAGCCGTGATGGAATCCGCCATTGCTGCACGCTCTTCAGGGGTCATCGTGTCTTCAGAGATGTCAGAAGCCTCTGAGTTACGTTCCGCCATAGAGGTAAAATCGCCCCACGCAGAATCGCTGCCAGCCTGATGCGGCTGAATCTTGTCGAAGTCAATCTTAGGTTCATACTGAACGGTAATCTGATTTCGTTTTGTACGGTGTCCCGTTTTGGCAATCTCGAAAGTGACAGGCGAGCCGTCTCCATTCTGACCAAGATAGTACAGGTGCATCCCGTCGTTCTTTCTGACAACGAACACGATCTTGTCGTCATAGCCGCCGAACTTCTTTTCGGCTTTCGCTTCAGCCTTTACATCGAGCTCGTCGTAACCTATCTGCGTACGTATTGCATTCGGGAGCTCCGAGGGCTTGAATCGCTTGACAAGACGCTCATCGCCCCAGTGATTCATATGATACTGGACATAGAATTCCCAAGCATCTTTCGCGTCATTAGTAAACAATGCGGAGTCACGGATGGCATTCAGCGATTCGAGATAACCCTGAACGCCCTCGAGAACCGTATACGGAGCGAAGTGGGAAAACTCATACATGCCAAATCCGAAACCGTTCGAGAAAGCACAATACTTAAACAGGTCAACCGCCAACTGTCTTATCTCTTCATGAGGAGACACGGACATCGTAGCCCAGTCATAGGTAATCTTTTCGGCGAAATTATCCATCGTAACACCGCCTTTCTGGAAGAAGACACGAGGTTTTTCCGACTCTCCCTGCGGAATGTCCACAGAAAGTTTACGAAGGAACACGTTGTCGACAAGGCTTCTGGCAACGGCGTCCTGTGTCTCCTCATTTTTATCCATACGGGCCTTTTCCCTCGCAACACGAGTCTTCAGGTCGAGGAGGCGCTTCGGCATATTGATAAGAAGTTCTCGTCCGTCTGCGTGGACATCTGCCGAGAATGCGGAAGACTTAAGAAGGTTCCAGAGAATCATCTCGTTGCCGATGCCGCGGATGATGGTTTCCTTTTCTTTCTGCGTGGCGTTATACCTGGAAACGATATTGTCTATGACGCGTCTCCACTGCTCCTTCGCTTGGGGGAAATACCGAGAAAGGAAACGGTAAACCTTGTCCTGCATCAACGCTTCGAGAGCCGTGACGTGATGAAGCTTGCTTCGTGAAATCTTTTCTGCAATCGTGCCCGCATCGTCATCATCAAAGATGTCGACAGGGGCAATGACGCTTGCCATGCCGGAGATAAGTTCAGGCTGCTGGACGGGAGCCTTCTTCTCCTCTTCGGTCATCTCGCCCTCGTCACGTTTTTCGAGTTCCTCCTGCTCCTCCTGTTCGTTATCCTTGGCATTGCCCATAACCTCGTCACGGAGAGCATTGAGTTCCTGCGTGATAACCATCGTACCGGCAAGCGTCGATGCGATACCGTTAGACGTCGCCTCGGGGCGCGTTCCCTTGATGAACTTGGAAAGACGCATTGCGTACTTGTTCTGGTTCATAAGAACGCTGAGAAGGGCAATCTGCGAGTCCCTGATATCGAGATCGTCGGTCTTCTTGATGTCCTCGAAATGCATCGGGAACATCTTGATGTATGCGTCTTGCTTAAGCGGGCCATTTTTCGTGCCGAGTTTGAACACGATTTCGGAAGCCTTCCAGAGTTTGGCGTATTCGGCGAGGACCTGCTGTCCGTTAATAAGTTCGTCACGGACTTTCCTCATTGCAGCAGCAAGAGAAATCTTCTCGTCATACATCCGTTTCACGACCTCAACCATAACGGGCTGGTTCAGGATAAGATGAACCTGTTCTGAAGTCATACCTGCGGCTACAAGATAGTTAGTCATTTCCGCAAGTTTCGGATCCTGATTTAGATAACCAAGACGAGGATTCTTGCCGTTGTCCACGGCGGAGTTGATGAAGTCGGACTGCGTAAGCGAACCGAGCTGCTTCATCTTGTTCCGTATCTGATACAGATAGTCGATGCCCTGTCCAAAGAAACCAATGTTGTAGGACTTGACCTGCCCGGTTTTCTTGTCGCGGAAGATACGGTGGTTGACTTTCAGCATAAGGCGCTGAAGCATCTGACCGGCGGACGCATAAAGGGCATAGACGGAAATCATCTTCTTACCGCCGATGATGTAACTGTACGCCTCGTTGGAATGCTCGAACGAGAAAGGAGCAACGTCGCTGTTGACGATGTTCATCACCTTTGCCAGTTTCTTGTTGTCGAGTCTTCGGAGCGAATGGTAGAGCCCTTCGTCAGTGGAAAGGTCAAGATTGAATCCTGCAAGTTTATCCTTCAAAGATGGATTGTCGTGAACGGAGCGGACGATATGAAACACTGCGCCGTTCATGTCGGTATCCGCACTTCCACCGGGAATGATCATTCGTCTGGAACCGGCAGGAGATGTGAGCTGGGCGAAAGCTAACTGAACCTTGGCATTGTCACGTTGGGCCTGAGAATTCTCGTACGGCTTTTTGGAATAGTCGTACTGCTCCATCACGAGCATCCCTTCCTTGTAGTTGTCGGGATTCTTCAACCATTCCTTCCTGTAACCGTTGTACGCAGGAATCCTGTCCTGACCGAGCATCGTTTTGATAATCTTCTCGTCGGAATAATTCTCCTCGAGATACCGCTGATACACGGCATCGTCATCAACTTCGAGCCTAAAGTCCTGGAAATGACAGCGGAGTTTATCACCGTCGAAGTCGTGTCCGGTCATCTTCATCGCTTCTTTAGGGAGAATGATGTTTGCACCCATGACCTTGGAAGTGAAGCCGACGATGCGAAGCGGAAGAATGGAATGCATTTCGTCGGAAGGAGTACGATAGGCGACGAACTGAAGAGCGTCTTCGGGGATTATCTTCTTGTCTACCAGCTCCTTGAGCCGTTCAGGAGTTATTACCCCATTTTCGTCTGCGAATACTTCGAGACGGGAATCGTGAATCGGAAGGAAACACTCGATGTATTTGATGCGCTTGTTCTTTCCAGTGCCATCAAATACGATATGCAACTTATGGATGTCGGAGAGTCCATATGATACGCCGAACGGATCCACATCGCGGCCAAGAGAAGTCACCTGAAGCATGTTGGCGCCCTTCGTCTTCGGTCTTGTCATCCGTTTCTTGATGATGGAATTGAATAGTTGTTCGGCTCCACGTGCGATGGACGGATAGAAATACGGGACCTTTTCGCTGCTGATAGCAAACTCAAGTTCTGGAGAGCTGTAGGACTTGCCGGCGAGTTCGGACATAAGGACATCTCTCAACTCGTCAGGATCGTCAAACAGTTCCTGAACCTCCTTGTATTTCTCCGCAACGGTAGCGGCGTCAATCTCGTCGGATAGATCTCGTGCCTCGGAGGATTTCATGCGGCGTCCGTCAACAGTAAGACGACTATCGGAAACTTCGTCTCCTTCCTCGATATTGCCCCAGATATTCTTTACCGCTTGCGAAGACCAACTGATTTCGTCGTCCTCGCCGTGAGCGGGAGTAGCAGCAGCTTCACCGTAATACTTCATCGGCAGTTCATGGACAGCCCAAGGAGCCTCGTCGACCCCGCCGGTGATATAGTCACGAATCTGTTCAGCGGTAGTGCATTTGCGGACAGGTTTCCCGCTGTCGTCAAGGATGCGGTTTCCATTCTCATCTTTCACAAAACCGAACGGATCGAGTACTGTATGTCCGCCTTTCTTCACGCAGGAACGGAAAAGGAAGATGTCGAATGGTCTGTCGTTGGTGCCGAGCCGTTCCGCAGCCATTGCCATGCCAGCAAGGTGTGCGGGAACTTCGTCACCCATCAGCATTTTCATCACCTTCATCGGGAACAGAACCGTCTCCGAATATTTGTGAAGCACCGGAATCTTCGTGTTGTTGACGATTTCCCAGCCCGTATATACCGGCTTCTCGTTTGGATTGTAGATACGCTGCATTTCGGAAGCGATCTCCTCCTTCGTGACGCGTCCCTGACCGAACATCAGGTAGTTGTAAACTTTCTCCCGTTCGTCGTCCCACTTGCCAAGTTCAATCTGGACGACGCGGTAGGAAGGATAGTAGCGATAAGCCTGACCATCGGTGGCGTTATGGGAATCGTAATCCCCCTTCATCCTGCTCCACTGAGCATCCCCGAGATACTGTTCATCGTGAAGCACGTCGAGCATCTCGTCGAAGTCGGACTTGTATTTCGACTCAGATTTCTCGTCCTCGAGATAGACGCAGTTCTGATTTTCGCGTCCCACTTTCTCGCCATTCCAAGTAGCCTCGGTATAAACAGGACGACGGGTAGCGTGGTTCATCATGTTACGCTTTTCGAAGTCGAGTATACCATCGAAGTTCTGAAGACCGCCGTTCATTATCTTGACCATCTGGACGCGACCATAGTAATAGTCGAGGAAGAAGTTCTGAAGCGTAATGAGCGCGGAAGCGGAAGAAAGGTCCTTCAACTGACCGGTTGCACTGTACAGGTTCACCCGGCGCTTGTCAACTGAGAAGTTCTCAAGCATCGGATTGGAAAGGGCTTTCGTGCGTTCGAGATAAGCCTCGTCTTTCTCTATCTGTTTCGCCAACTGTTCCGCAACCTGCTGGCGGACATATTCCACAGCGTCAACATCGCTCGCGAACGCGTGATACTTGTCATAAAATCCGTTGTCGTTCAGTTCGGGGAAAATCTGGAAACGGAGACCATTCCTGTCAAGTACGTCCACCCTCGGACCGTTGACTCCCTTCGGATCGGCATTCTGTTCCTTGCGGAGCCTGTCAATACGGTTAATCTCGATCATTACTTCGTCGGCGAGCTCCCTGACAACGGGCCATTCCGTGTGATAAGTTCCGTCAGCCTTCTTCAGAAGACCCTCACTTTTCAAAACCTGATTTGCCACACGGGTTCTGATACGGACCTGTTCCTGAATGGACGCCTTTGTTCCGTTCGCCTCCTTGTATGCGGCGAGTTCCTCGGCGACACGCTGTTCGATAATGTCGTCAAGGTCTTTCGGATTTACATGCGTTTCAACGCCGGCGCCTTGAATGAAGTCCCAAGCATTGAAGTAGTCACCCTGGATGGGACATTCGACTGCATAATTCATCTGCCCCCACATCGTCAGCTGGGCAGCAATCTTCTGTGGAAGCGAGAGATTCTCGTATTCAACATGATTGAACGCCGTCATATGTACGAGCTTGAACGGACCAGCCTGAACTCCTTCACTACCCGCAAAGGTGAACGCTCTTCCGCTGCGAAGTCTGTCGAACCAGCCAGTAGGTCTTCCGTTCAGAGTCATGTCCTCGTACTGGAGATACTCCCTATCGAGGAACTCGTTGTAAGCATCCTCATCCAACTGCTGTTCGTTGTTAAGCGCGTCCATCGTATCGTGGATAAGGTTCGGATAGACATACGTCTGAAGCGAAGACGATTCTACAAGGACGCGGTTTTCCAGCTCGTCGAAGAACGAGACGGCGAAAGCGGAATTCAGTTTGGCGAGTTCGGACGTGACGGTATTTGCAAGATCGCGGGCTGCGACAAATTTCAGCTCGCCGGAGTTCTTACCCGCAGGCTTTGCGGCAGTCTCATAGACGGAGATGAGTTCATCTATGATGGAAGCCATTCTATTCGTACCCTTGACATTGGTAGAATTGACCATGCCAAGAATCTTCGCCGTGGTCGCGTTAACGGGAGAAAGGATGGCGTTCATAACCTGATACTCGGACAGGTCGAGACCGATTCCGCGAGCCGCCTTGGTGATTGTCACAACGGCGTCTGGATGCTCATCAAGGAATCTCTTCATGGCAGCCTCACCACCTTCAGCCTGTGCGATCTGGGAATACTTGGTGTAGTCCTTGTAGTTCGTTGGATCGCCATTACTCTTGAAAGCCTTACGTCTGTCAAAGCCATCGCGCATCATATTGACGAAACCGAGCTCGTCCCTCAAGGCGGAAAGTTTTGACACAACCTGGTCGGAAATTCTCTTGATGTTCGAGCGAATCATTCCGCCAGTGTCATAGATAGTCCAATCTCCACCTAACTGAGTGCCGCCCATGTTCACGCTCGCGGAACGCACAAGAACATTACCCTGCGCCCTTGTATTCGCCTTGTCTGCTTTGTACGAGCCGCGATCAAGTTCGATATAGCCGTAAAGGTTTGCTGCCCGCTTAAAATTTGTATAGATGAGCGACTGATAGTCCTTGTCTTTCTGCCTGTATGCGCCATTCAGTTTATTGACGAGATTGGCAAGGAACGGATATCGGTCAGAAGCCTCCTGCAAGTCAGTCATCATCGTCTGCGGAGTGGAGAAACGAAGTATCGCAGGCAACACATAGGCAATTTGACGGGAATCGAGATATTTCGGACGAAGCAAATCGTCACGAACTATCTTCCCCTTATTATCTGTCTCAGGAACGGAAGAAAGGAGTGTCTTCACTTCCGTACTCAGTGTTTCCATTATCTTCTTCGTGCGGACATCAACATATCTATCGCCGCCACTTCCTCCAGTGTCATTCTTCTTCGCATCTTCTTCGTCCTCGATATCACTGAAAGCTTTCAAAGACATCTCAACGCCGTTATGATTGACGACAAGACCGTAAGCATCGGCGATTGCGCGGGAAGCAAGTGTCGCGAATCGTTCACGGTTTTCGGCGACCTTGTTCATCTCCTTGGCATTATATGCAGCGCGTTGACGGTATCCCTCTCTTTGATTATCCGTTTTAGGCTCACCATAAGCCCTGACGAGGTAATCATATTCCGTATCGATAGTAGCCCTTGCGAGTTTGTCGAAAGCGCGGTCAAGCATCTTCTGATAACCTCCGAGCCTACGAATAGCCTCAAGTACGGAGATATTCTGACCTTTTGCGTCGGCACCAGCTATAGCTGAACGAATCTGATTGGTGAAAGCAATCTTAATAAGACCGATGCGACTTTCCAGTTGATTGCGGTTGTAGCCAAGTTTCAGCATCGCCTTGTATACCTCGACAGTCTCTCGCAGAGGTTTGCTATTTATCCGTCTGGCGAGACGGCTGTTACGTTTCTCCGCCGCTTTTCTGCTATGAGAAACAAAAGAAAGAAACTCCTTCTTTTCATTTTCGGTCGGATAATAGTCGGAAGGCTTGTCGTTTCTGTCTCGATATCTTTGCAAATCATCAGCAATACGATACCATTTCGTGTTAGGATCGTACCAGGACCTTACCATCTGATAGCGGGAATCCGCCTCCATTAAGGACTTAACAGTGCAGTTAGGCATACTTTTCTATTTAATCTTGAAAGCAAATATAGCTAAACAAGGAAAGCGAATCCCTTGTGCAAATCTTTTAGTTATAAGGTGCAATGAAAGACATTGTGTGGGCGTAATCAACTTACACCCACACAGTCAAGTTTATCCTGTCTATCTTCCGGGGACGTCGTAGGATCGTTGAAATAATCCATGATATCTTCTCCATAATGTGCCGTGAGAGCATCCTGTTGTGTCTTTGAGAGCTGCTCCCAGGGGTTCTTCTTCTGCGTGGGCTCTGGCGCCTTTTCGAATCCGCCAAGCTCGTTCTCGTCGAAATCCTCGACGAATGTGAAACCACCACCGGCAAGGGCCTCTTCATTGACCGGATTGGAGAACAGGTTGTCAGAGTCCATGACCGGAGCAGACTCGGGTTGCGAGACAATCTTCGTCTCCTCCTCGATATCGGTAGGTCTGTCCTGAGGAATCATTGCCTTCTGCGTTTCGGTAGAAACGAATTCTCCGTTGTCGAAACGCTGGATGTACACATCTGTCTGCTTCGGAAGAAGTTTCTTCGCGTTGGTCGTGATATAGCCCTTGCGTAGAAACTCGTTTAGATTTTCTTTTGGACGAAGATCGAACGACACCCTCTCCTCCGCGAACTTTTTCATAAGCATGTCGTAATTATTCTCGCCAAGTATGAAGCCTTCGAACTTGTCACTGTCGCGTTTCGAGACAATTGCCGGATTTGCGTCATACATCAGGATAGGGGCTCCCTCCTTGCTGAACATAAGACGGAAGAAACCGTGCGAAAGGTTAAGGTACTTCTTCAGCCCGTTACCGACTTCTTCGTGAAGCCGCTTGTTTTCCTCTTCCATGATCGCATTACGTTCGTCATCGGTAGTGGCCTGCTTCACGCGATTGAAAAACGCGCCTGCAATACCCTGGATATTGGTCAGGCTTCTTCTGATGGCGGCGAAATCTGGAGTATCCGAGTCCATGTTCTCTGACGTGAAGTGCTCGAGACCGAGACGGACAGGAATGTATCCGCCATTTCCGTCATTGGCGAGATAATAGATTGAACCACGGCGGTCGTTTCTCTCCCTCTGTGACATGTTGAGCCAGGAATTGATTGAGCGTGCAGCGCTTGGTTCTCCACGAAGCGTCTCGAATTCAGCATTACCGTTTACCCAGACTATCGGAGCATTCTCGTCATATCCGTCGATGCCCGGCTGCATCTTGCCATCTGATTGCCTGACAATAGGACGCTCACCTGAATGGTCTTCAGAGTAGACATAATCGATGATGCCGTCACGCTTCGCCCAGACAGTAGACTGTTTGCTGAAAACGAATTCTCTATTATCCCTGCGCTCTGCGGAGTTCTGATAAGCGATGTCAAACGCGTCAAGGAAATCCTGCAAGCCAGCATAACTGTCGGCACCGGAACGGCGCATCACGTTGAAGATGTATCTCTGTCCGTCTTTCTCCACAGCCATGAAAATAACGGGCTTTCCGTCACGGATATAACCGGGTATTGCTATAAACTGAACCTTATCACCGACTTCGACATGCTCGACCATATTCGTCCATGCGTTTTCGCTGATAAGTTTCTGGATAGTCTTGTCCTTGAGTCTCTCAGGAGTAAGGAAATCTACCAGTTTCTGAATCGCGTTCTTCTTCGCCTCTGGCGTCTTTGCGTCGCGAAACGCTCTTGCGGAATCGGCAGTGAATTCGGGAATGGCTGTCTGATAGTACATCTTTTGTCCATACGAATTCTGTTCCTTTGACGCGTTTTCCAAACCAGGGTTAACCTGTTCGGTAATAGCGTCATCAAGAAGAGCGCTCCTTGAAGGAGACGTCACGGGAACAGAAACCTGTTGCTGGCCCTGCGTATTGACGACTGGCATTTCCTTGTGAATGAACGGAACCTGATACGCAAGACTCACATTCATCTTTCTCGGACCTTCAAGTTCCACAAACACTTCGTTCTTTCGTTTGCCGTGATGGAAGCCGACGACATGGAACTCTTCCGGATCGACATTCTTCTTCGTAGAGTCATAGCAGAAGACGGTCTCTCCTATCTCCAAGGTCCGTCCAGCAGCATCAACAGCGCTCTGACCGTCTTCCGTGAGAGTGGATATCTTCTTCTTGGTTGGATCTGGCCCTTCTGTTGCAGGGTCAGCTTCTTCTTTCGCTCCGCCACTCACAACCGGTTTCGCTTCTGAATTTGGCTCTGGGATAGGAGACTCCTTCTGCTGTTTTCTTTCGCCAGCGGACTCTTCTGCATCCTTGACGGAACGCATCGCACGCTTCACTTTCTCAGCCGCGGCATCATAAGTGGCCTGGTCAATATCGAGTCTTGTACTTACTTTTGTAAGAATGGAATCAATTTCACCACCACCAATACTGTCACGATTATTGCGCTGCCACTCGTCATAGGTAAGGACCTTGGATTCGTCAAGTACATCCGCCTTTTCAACGGCGTCTTCAAAAGCCTTGTCAATCATCTCCTGTGCGAGACCGGTAATGGAACCGCTCTGCTTGATATAAGATGAACGAAGGTCGTTGTACGCGTCATAGATGTCAAGGAACTTGGAGACGTGTTCGTTCTCACCTTTGATGTCTCTCATGCGGACAATGAATGACGCGCTGTCACCGAAATTCTTCTTTTTGTCGGCATTGAACGCATCGCGAACCGCCTTCAACGAAGTAAGGTTTTCGGCTTCTTTTCTTGCGTCCTCGTTGCGGAGTTCCTTATTCATGTTGTCGGCATTGTCGGCAATGGCATTGAATTCGTCAGATGATAGCCCCTTCAAAGTGAGAAGCTTATTGACGAAAGCCTTTCTATCGACTGCAACCTTCTTCATGTCTGCAATCAGCCCCTTCAGTTCGTCGCTCCCAGTATTGTCAATTAGTCCTTTCAGCTTAGAGATCGTGTCAATGGCCTCGAAACGATCGATAAGATCCGGGTTAAGCGGGACCTCCACATTCGTGAATACTTCTGCTATGCTGGTGTACACGTCCTTCGCACGCTGAAGTTTTGCATCTTCAGTAACGAGCCTGTTACCTTTTTCGTCAGTCTCGGAAACCGTCTTGACATACGGTTCAATCCCTTTAATCACCTGATCGAACATCTCGAGGAACCGCTTCTCGAATGCTTTAATGTTCATGGAAGCGGCAACCATCTCCTCAATCTGCTCTCTGGAAGTGCCGATAGGCGCGATAGTGGACATCGCATCGTACATATTGTTGTACATCTTGATGCTGTCCTTAATTTCCTTCGCACGATCTTTTACGTTCTTGACAATCTTCTGCGGATTATTCTGGGCTTCGACGGCATTATGTTCGCCGGATGCGGCTTCGACAACATTTAACCCGTTCGAGTCGTCATCAGGCATGTTGGCATAATAGTCGACGATATCGTTGAGGTCCTGAAGACGCCCGGCGTTAGCAAATGTAATGATGTCGTTGATGAGCTGCTTGTCGCTTGCAGTCTTCCAAGTATACTTGTCGTCGGACCTGATACCATCAGTCATCTCTGTCTCGTATTTCTGGTGACGGACATAACCCTTGATGGCATTCTGAAAGCGTTCGGAATTCACGAGAGTATTCAGAGCATCTGCGGCTTTCTGTGAATCTCCCACTTCTTCGCGGGCTTGACGAATAGCCTCAGGGACACCGCCGTTCCAGCGTCTTCCTGGAATACCAATAAGACCGGTCATCATTCCAAGGAATCCCTCCTGCCAGTTTCTTCCATCTTTCAGGTATTCCATTCCGCCATCAAGCATCCGACCAACCCAATTGCCAAGACCTTTCAGCGACTCCCTGTCAAAACCATCGTCATTAAAGGATGTCAACCTTGCATCTGCGACATGCTTCGCTCCACTCGAAATGAATCCTTGCGACATTTCTTCCGCGGCTTCGGCGCCTGCATTTCTTGCAGCATATAGAGCGCCCTTCCCAAGAACCGCTCCCTTCCGCGCGTTCTTTGCGGCGACTTCGCCAATGAGTTTGCCTTCACGCTTCGCTATCTGGCCAGCGGTCTTCGCAACATTTCTCGTGGTATTGAATCCGCCTGAAAGCATCCTGCCGAACTGCATCGTATTGGACACGGTAAGGACAGGGAGGTTCCAAAGAAAAGTCGTGGCTGCAATTCTATCACCAAGTTCATTGATGTATTGCTGCTTTGCAAGATACTTTTGTACTACTCCTTGGCGCCTACTGTCTAGATATTCCTTTCCACGATCGTTAAGCTCGTATCGGATATCGGTAGTGCCATCGGAATAGACGACAGGAATAGCCTGAACGCCGCTGAAATTCCCTTCACGTCCAAGCTTATCAGCATATGTTTGTTCATCAAGTTCGGAAAGTTGTTCAAGATATTCGCGTTTTGCATCGGCAAGCGCAGATTCGGTAAATTCGTTTCTAGCCATTACGCCTTCGAACGTACCTTCGCCCATCGCGCCGATAACACCGCCAAACAATTGATGCAATGTAGACATCTTATTCAGGCTCTTGGCAGAATCACCAATAATCTTTGCAATGGCAGGATCATCCGCAATCGTGGCAATCTTTCCTTCATTAACGAGATTAATTGCATTCTGGAGAATCGCCTTCGTCTCCTCGTTGCCTTCTGCGGCAGCAACTACGCCTTTCAGCAACCTATTCGCCTGAGCCGCCTTTAGCCCAGCCGAAAGAGCCTTGGACCAAGCGGCACCACCAGCAATCGCACCTACGGTAAATCCGAAGTTCTTCAGAAATGAATCGCCGATGAAGTTCGCCGTGAAGATATGCTTGTACCATTCGTCCTGATACTTGTCGGAACGCTCCGTAGCAGTCCTATAATTCGGGAACAACTCCTCGCTCAATTTCTGGATGTCTGCCATAGTACGGGCGGTAAAGTTGTTCACTCCCTTTCCAATGACAGTAGACATATCGACGACTTCTCCTGAAAGAGCCTGACGCCCAAGTTCGGCGGAACCTTCCAGCAATCCATCAATAACACCGGCAACGGTCTCGACGGCTGTCGTAGCTGCAACGATACCGCCCTTGACTGCGCCATTGAGAATCTTCGAGCCACTCGACTGTTCGATGGCCCTCGAATTCTCCATATCCTGACCGGGCTCAAACGTGCCGACATCAAAACGGGACCGTCCCCATCCTGCCTCAACGGCTTCACGGGAATAATCCTCGTTATGACCTGTCAGGGAACGGTCACGTGCAACCTGAAGAAAGTCCTGCGGTCTTGCTATGTTTGTGCCGACAATCCTCCTCGGGCCCTGTGCAAGTTCTTCCTGAAGCTTCTTATCTTCATCGGTCGGAACATACTGTCCTGTCTGCTGCGTTTCAAGCAGCTTGCTCACATCCTGATCTTCCATATTATTCAGTCGTATTCGTTAAACCAAGGTCCATTGTTCCGGGATTTCCGACACTCGCCGATTTCTTCTGCAAGATATCGTTGTTCATCGCGTCACGAGGGCCAGCGAGACCAGCATTAATGTACTGCGTAACCGCACTGCGAAGTGCTTCGCGATAAGAAGGCGAAAGAACGATTGTGACGGGAGACACGGCGCCGGTAACATTACCGTTTGCATCTGTAGAATAGAAACGCATATACCCGTTAAGTGTATTAGCGGTGATACTCGTCCACTGTTTCTTTTGTTCATCTGACATCTGGAACGCGGAAGCGGGATCGGTAATAGGCTTCATCATATAATCGATAATGCCTTTATCATCAACCATCGCGGTAGAACCATCACTATAAGCAGCTACGACGGGCTCTTTGAATTTGCGATAAACAGCGGCAACCTGATTTCCGAAGATAACTGGATTAGCCGCATAGATACCATCATACAAACTCGTAGTAAAACGAACCTGATTATTAATGACATCCTCCGGATAGGCAGAAATCTCCCGAATCGTGTCAGTCCTGATTTCTTCGTTGCCGCCCTTACCCTTAGTACCGAGAACATTCTTCATGTTACGCTCGAGACCAACGACCTTACCGTCAGGAGTTATCTTCTTTACGGCAACATGGCTTGTCTTGGCGACTTCGCCCTTTTCCTTTGGTGCGTTTGCATACGCGCTATACATTGTGGACGCATAATTTTCGCGCACTTCGGGCATATCGCTTGTGTAAGAAGCGAGATATGAAGGCGTGCGATATCCAATGTCGGCTTTTGCCTCAAGGACAGCGGGCCAGTATTCTCTCGGAACGGATGCAAGGTTGTATTCCTCCTGCATTTTATCCCAGTTCTTGTTCTTGATTTTCAGGTCATAAAGATCGACACTCTTATTCTTATCCTTCCACGCTGCGTACTTTTCCCTGAACACCTTCATGTCGTCATTGAATTCCTTCGTGTCGGTTTTGCTGATTCTACCGTCATAAGAAACCGTATATTCACCATCATTGCCAGAATAATAACCGCCACTGGACGAACTGATTGTGCGTACATTACCGGAATCTCCCCTACTTCCGCCACCATTGGTTACGTTGTGACTGCCGACTACATTTTCTGTCGGATCAACTCCCCACCTCCGCTTGAATTCCTTTCTGCCGAGATCGTCGAGAATTCGTTCGACGTCATATGCGCTCGTAATGACATCAGGTGTTCCGTCTATGTTAGTAATAGGAATGGGATCCTTGAACTTTTCCTTAAACTGCTTGTTTGTAAAGGCGGTAATCTCCTTCGATTCCGGAGAATCGAGATACGAAGAAAGCGTCTGCAAGGAATACGAGTCTGCCTCCTTTCCATTCTTTCCGTCCTTTTTGTTATCATCCTTTGCGGCGAGTTCTTCCATTCGGAGTTTATGGGAGTAATCCTCCTTTCGCTTCCACATGTCAAATTCATATTCGGGATTGTTGAAGTCTTTAACCTCGGGTTTCATCAACATCCCGGCAAGACCAGCTTTACCGCGACCAAGAAGCCTGGATTGCTCAGGTACGGAAACATCGAATCCGCGAATACCCGTTGCGTTGTAACGGTTGATTAAAGACTCGACCATCATGCTGACAACGGGAGAGGTTCCTTCTTTTTTGTAGATCGCGTCACGCTGTTCGGGTGTCATGTCAATAAGTCTGTCAACAAGACTCGTTGCGGCGGAAACCTCACCACTTGTCGCTCCATAATTAATTACACGAGTAAGGGTATCTGCAAGAGCCTTGTTACTCACAACACCGTTCTCGTCGGTCAGATCGCTCATCATGCTCTGGGCGCGAGTCTGCATTTCATTAAAGACTTCTTTCTCGAACTGAGCGCTGTCGTACGAAAACCAGTTGTTCCCGTAATTGTCATCACGAAGATAATCGTTCAGCCCACCAAGGCCAGGGTCTGTTCCGGTCACAAGATTTGGATTCTTGTGCCTGGCATCCCAATACTCCTTGCTTCGTTCCTGTCGCGCCTTTATAGCCGTTTGTAGCCTCGTGATATCACCTGCGTAACCGGCTCTTGCCGCAGATAAATCTCTACGGGTGGACGCATTGTATCCGTTGTTCCAAAGGTTTTCTTGTAGAGAATTCAGTCTTGACAGATAATTCTCATATATCATTTTTGCATCGGAGTCTCCAGGATTGTCCGAGATATATCTGCCAAGAGCAGCCGTTTCCATGCCAAGTTGGTCATAGACATCTTGCGTTGCATTATGAGCTTCAACGGCTTGCATAATCGGCTTTGCCAATTCATCATATGTATACGGCTGAAAATAAGAGCCGCTGGTAACTAAAAACTTTGGCATATCTTATTTCTTATTTTTCTTCGTGTCAGAAACCCACTTGTTGTATCCAAGATTATATCCCATGAATGGATCGGTACTATAAGGAAGACCAGTATTGATTTCGAATAATGGACCAGTTGTAACGGTCTGCTTTGGCTTTGGATTTGTTTTCGCAACAGAATCCGAAGTCGGAATAATTTCAATGCGTCTGGTCAAGGGGTTATAGAACATCCCACCGCTTACTCCCGACTTATAACCAAGGAATGCCGGATTCGTATTAATCTGATTCATGGCAAAGTTCTCTTGTCCAATACCAGACAACGCCTGCAAGCCATTGCTGATTTGATTGCTGATTGCCGTATATTTATCCGCCTCTGCCTGGTTGTTCAGTCTCTGAATCATCAAGTCGTTCTGGGAATTATACAGAGCGGCTCTGTTCAGAGCATCTTTTCTTGCGGCGTCAACAGTATAATCAAACTGTGCCCGCTGAGCCTCAGCTTGATTATTAGCTGCCACAACTGCATTCCGCCTCTGGTTATTAGCATCCCATGTCTGCAAGAATCCGGTTCCGAGATTACCAGTAGTATTATTATCAGCAGCAAGAATTGCGGCAGCAGAAGAAGGACCAAGGCCAGAATTACGCAAAGCCCGATTGGTTGCATTGCCCTGAGCAATCTGAGCATTCGCGACCATATTCTGGTCAACTGGATTATATGTCTGGTTCTGGAGATTGATTCTACCCTCGGGAAGACTCGGATTATATCTTGTAGCAGTATATCTATCCGGTGACTGAAATGCATTATATAATCCAAGAAGACCGGAACCAATTGCACCAGCGTAACGAGGCCAAGTAGGAAGAAGCTTCGAGCCCGTATCATTCTGACTGGCTACGGACGGAACATCAACCTTCCCGAGTTCTCCTAAATCGACATCGCTTGCACTTTCGATAGGAAGCCCATCATAATTAAAATCAGAAAGCTCGACATCCGGCACGGTTACATTTTGAGCAACGGGATCGGATAACCACGTATAATTACTCCAGTCAATTGGATGTTCTTTTATAATAATGTCGCCATTCGTGCTTATTGAATAATTCGGGACTCGCATCTTTCTTCCAAAATCTTGCACATAGGCAGGGTTAAGAGCTTCTGTGGAATCCTCTCCGGTGTTCGAATACGTCAACGAACTAGATGTACTGGCGGGAAATCCGCTTGGAAAACTACGAAGGCCAGTCCACATTCCTCCAGGTCTCCAATATTCTTCGTCTGGGCCTCCGAGCCTGAAAAGATTACCACCATTCGCCATCATCGGCATTCCTTCAACCGGCATTGGTTCAGCAGGGCCCATCATTTGTTCTTCCTGAACGGCTTCCGTCGGCATCTGTTCGGGAGCCATCTGCTCCCGCTCACTTTGAGTAAGCATGCCTTCCAGCTGTTCGAGTTCTTCCGGAGAAAGATTTGCGAGTTCATCTTCCAAATCTCTCTGCTCTTTCGCCTGCTTCTGTCCTTCCTGAGCATCAGCGAGTCTTCCGAGAAGAGCCTCGAGGCCATTACGGGAAATCGAATCAAGCGGTCTCTCCTCGGCTTCGGAGAACAAATCGTCAGCTATCTTGGAATAGAGCTTGCCTGTGTACTTCTTCGGTAAATTATTATCTACAAGGAACTGCTCCTCGGCTTCAATGTTGTCGGAGTAAACATAATCCTTGTACACCGGCTCGCCCTCTTCAAGGAGATTCGGATTACCTTCAGGGTCAACTCCAATCTGAACGCCACCGTTGGGATTCTCTTCGTGGGAACCACCTTCGTTGACTCTCATGTAATCTTTCGGCGCAAAGTATCCGCCATGGGTATCAAACTTCGACATATCTTATTTAACTTTTACTCGATAAACACATCCACCATTAGTCATTATTCGCTGGACATTGGAGGGCCTTCTTTCTCTTTGCATAGCTTTCTGTCCAAGAACCCTGTCGGCATATTCTTTGATGCTCTGCTGTCTTCTGATAGGACCACCTTCGGCAACAGCATTCACGGCATTCTGCCTGTGGATATTATCTCCTATTCGTTCATGTGTCGCAGCGAAATTCTGCTGGGCGGCATCGCCTGCAAGTTGTGCCTGAATATTCAGAGATTCTTGCCTTGTTCTTGCCGCAGAATCACCAGCAAGTACACCGCCTAAGCCAGTACCAAGACCAATGACGCCGCCAGCCAACGCGCCCCAAGGTCCGCCTATCTGCAATCCAGTCATTGCCCCCGAAAGCATCGACGTTCCAACAGAACCAACCTTCTGCCCGGTAGTCATCCCTCGGATATCTTGATAGTTGATATTCGGACCTCCGAAGTTTGTCTGGGCGTAATCATTGGCAAGCTGGTCATAGTTGTTATAGTTGTACGCTCCGGCACGAGAAAGGTCAGCAATCTGATTCTCCTGCATCGAAGTGTCCCGAATCTGAGCATCCTTGAATGCATTGGACAGGAGAGTAGTTGCACCAGTTAAGCCGGTAATAATTCCACCGGCAACTGCCTGACCCTGCTGGGCACGGAGAGCGGAATCGATGGCATCATATCCGTCACCAATTTCGCCAGCTTCATGTGCCTTCTCTAATTCACGGCGCCTTCTCGCCGCATCAGTATACGATCCGGCGAAAGACTGATTGTACATATTATCCCACCAACTCATCACTCGAAATATTTAACAACTATATCATGCAGCTGCATCAGGTACTTACCGTCAACATTGTTCTTGCGAAACAGTAGGTTAATCCAAGGATTACGAATACGGTCCATACCGTATTTGTTTGTTCCTTCCTTCAGTGCCCTTGGAATAGTCAGACGCCATATACGGAACTTCTTACGAACATCGTCACGGTCAAAATGTTCATGAGCAAAAAGAGTAAATCCGGTGGTCTGATATTCGTCCCATACCTTGTAGTCCGTGAAGGTTTCCCATTCCTTGTAGGTATCGCTGATATCACCATTGATAAGATTTGTCTCGGGGATAACAGAGTTTCCATCAGAACCAAGAACTTCGTAGAAATCAGCCCTGTAGTCAATGTTCGTCCAAATCTTATCAGAGAACGGCTCAGGGGTTACGCGATACTGTGTCCAGTAATCATACTGCTGGCCAAAGAAGTTGCAGTATAGACCTTCGTTCTGAAGCCACATCCGATGATTCTTGTAAGAGACAAACCGGTCCTCCACATTCGTCATCATCAGAACCGTGCTGTAATCGAAGAAACTTGTGAAAGCGCCGAGCGTCTCGTTATAAACAAGGCAAGGCTTATCGTCGCTTGTGTTACGTACAAGGTAGATATCAGAATGAACCTTATCGTAATACGATACAATATTATTGAAATCAACGGGCTTCCAAGGCTCGGTATTGTTTATCTCACGGAACCATGCGCCGAATCCAAGGCGAGTGGAAAGATTGTCAATCGCCTGACCATTGAACGCGCAGAATGCCTTGTTGATATTGTCTACGAAGTACAAAGCGTTCTTACCCTCGATGATGGACCACTTATTCGTGCAGCCATACTTGTTAGTGATATACCGCTTCCCATCAACCTTACCGGAGTTTGCAATCTCCACGGGAACACCGTCCTGGGTGGAAAGCTGCGTTCTGGAGTTGAACAGAATTTCGGAGATACCACGGTCCTGGAAGGAAATGATACTATTTCCCATTCTCCGCAGAGCGCGGCACCAGCCCTTGTCGCCGTCAAGCTTCAGCGTACTGGCAAGCGTAACGTGAGACCATTCGTCTATATCGGCAGAATCGTGTTTCTCCAGCGACCAGGTAATAGACGAACGATATGTGTCCTGATTGAAGTCTTCATCAAGATCGTGCTGGATATGATAATTATTCGTCTGCGAATAAACCGTATTCAGAGTTCCAAACTTCTCGGGATCAATCGACGCAAGCTCATTAATACCACGAAGTAGGTCGGTACGACCATCAATATTGATGTGCGTCTCGAGCATCACAGAGGTGATATCGATAACATTGTTAACGGAGCCAGTAGAATACGGCTTCGTCTTCAAGCAGTCCCAGCGCTGGAAATAAGTATCACCCTGGTTGGCAAACAAATAGTTGTTACGCTGTTCGATCTCATCAAGCGTAAACTGCGGACCTGCTGCAATAAAACGGCAATTAGCAACATCAGTATCAGTTATACCACCATAGCGGTTGTCATTATTCTTATTGAATTCACTGTACAGTTCTCCGATAAGGATGTAATTATCATTTTCATTGATAGATACATTCAACCTTCGCTCGTCGACCTGGTAAGAAATAGCATCGGCGTTATCCAACCAAGGAATATGGGCTTCGGCAGGAATAGTATCGGTCAGCCTATCAGAATCCTTGACATAAGGAAGGATGGTTTGGGTATATGTGCCGCCAGTCAACTTGGAACCAAGCGACATAACAACGTGCGGGCTGGACAGATATTCGATCTGAACAGGCTCCTGTGTGTAGAGATAAACCTTGTCGGTCGCAGCAGAAACATTCGTATCCTGGTCGCCAGTGCTATAAAGGATAGGATACTTGAATTTTCCAGGAATACTCAGCGAAGAATGGACATTTCCATTATAGAACTTCGACTCGCCACCAACTTTAACCTGTACGTATTGGCTGGAAAGATAATTATAATGACGAACGGTGCTTGACTCCGGAGTATAGGAAATCATGCTATTGTAGTTGCAATACTTTGTCTCGTAAGAGAACTTCAAGTTTGCAAAAACCTTTCTGCTCAGTCTGTCGAAATCAACACTCTCTCCATCATCGAACCCCGTGATGTTTCCGTTACGACCCCACATGTAAAGCCAGTACTTCACAACCGAGCCGCCCCAAACATAATTTTCAGAAGTGCGCTTATCGACCTCCTCGGGGAATGTATCAATCTCACCTTCTTCAAGTTCGTCTTCATCCGGTCTGTTTTCATCAAGACCTTTTTCTCTCCAAAGAGGCCAAGAAAGAAGACCGTCTTCGTTTCCAAAAGAAGAAGTCCAAGAAAACTTTTCATCAACGAGATGCTCGCCATGCATCTTGCCTTGTGATGCGACAACTGTATAGTCGCTCATGCCAGCGTTTACCTTTGCTACGCCGACAATGCGAAGCTTCAAGTCTGAGCTGTCAAGCTGGACGGCTTCATAATCAAGTTCTGGCGAATTCAGCGTAACAACGTTTTCGTCGACAAACATGTACTGTTTCTCGTAATACGAAGGAACGCGAGGCCCGCTTCCTTTTATCGTACTGGCATCAACCCACTTATTCGTGCCATAATGATTCAGGGCATCCATGAAATCATCGTGACCAGACCGAGGAGAATGGGCCGTATAATATGCTTTGCTCGTTCCTGTCCACCCTTTATTAATCTTTCCAAACCAACCGGTAAACTGATCCTGTGATACCACTTCGCCAAACGCCTCGGATAAACCTTCGCTCGAAAGAAGGTATTCAGCAAGCTTCAGATAGACATAACTGGCGCCACTTGACCACTGCCTTAAACCAACTCTCTTATTGAACCATGGAGTTCTTGTTCCAACTACTTTAAAGTTATCGTCTTCGTGAATTACGCCATCGAAGTTATCAAATAGGAATTTCGCAACCTCTTCTTCCCTGAAAGAATAATTCATCGCGGCGGACTGCGCCTCCGGCGTGGACTGTTTTAGGAACACGCGGAAGATATAGGCCATCGTAGAAAACTTGAAACCAAATACCTCGCCTTCATAATTGAGGATATAAGCAACCAGGAGATAGTCATAATCACCGACACCAGGATAATCATCTACGAATTCTCGACCAGAACCAGAACCGGTATACTGATAATACGCCTTCGGCACGAACTCCTCTTCGGTATTCCACCAGTTACAGGCAATCTCGCCGTAAGAAGAACGTGCATTCTGAACCGGCTGGAAATGCCTATTCGCGTATTCCATTCCTCTCGGGCGAGAAATCCATGAAGGAATAGCATAAAGCCGCTTGTTAAACCTCTCCCAGGTATTGAACATCGTCGGATTGATGATGCCTTGCGCCTTTACGGAACGGTCAGCATACGTTGCTTCGGCAATACAGAGCTGAACCGTCTGGATATCCAAATCGGAATTTTTGATTTCTGCGAGGAGATTACTCGGAAGTTCGCACCATGCAATGACGCGCTTTACGCTTTTATTAGAGCCGTTTACAACTGGATACTTTGTATTCTCAGCATCGCCAATCCAGAAAGCAGGAGATTCTGTTCCATCACGGAGCTGGAACTTCAAAGCGAAACGATATTTCTCGCCGCCCTTGAATGTAAGTATCTGTGACGATGTGTATGCAAGCTGGTTCTCGTAAGGGTATGTTCCCTCGTCAACTACATAAGGAATATCGGATATACCAGACTGGCCATCTTCAGAATAGTCGAAATGGACGCATGTACTATAACCATCCTTATCGTGCAGCGTCTTCGTTATATTCTCGATGGAAGTATAGTCATGACCAACAGAGACGAGATCACCAAGGAAAAGCGTCTGGTCTTTATGAGTCAATGTACTTGCATGAACAGGCTGGCTACCAAGATAAAGAAGACTTGTAGCATCAATCGAGGTCTGATTGGCGCCATCATCTATGATTGAAACGCTGTCTGAATATGTCTTGCTATCCTCAACGATATAAGCAACCGCCTTTCCGTTCAGCGAACTTCTAAGGATGGAGTAGATGCGGAAATGGTCGAAACTCGTGTCAAGGTTCGAAAGCGTGATTGTTACCTTGTTGGTGTTATATTCATCAGCCGCACCGCCTCGACCAGCAGGAGAAAGATAAACCAAATCAGAAACCCAGACATATCCAGTCTCCTGACCATGCTTATTGAAATAAGTCAGGAGATATTGAATAGTGCCATTCGCCCTGGTGTTGCCGGAATTATCTTTCGTGATTGTAGCCTTGACACCGAAATCCGCAGCGCGGTTAGAATCGAAGTAAGTATTGTCGTATTCATCTTCACTTATCTGCCAAGGAAAAAGACCGGTAGTGGGATCTGGTTCCTCCTTGAAGTTCATGAATCGAAGAACATTCTTGCCATCGACCCAATAAATCTTCAAGATATCTTCGGTCTCGTGATAAACAACGGACTCAATGGGATAACTCAAAGAAAAACCAAGACTGCCCTCAAACAGAAGCGTATTCCAGAAACTATCACCATCATATCTGACCCGGTAAATCCTATCAGTAGTTCCTTCATTCGTGAACAGGATGACATACTCATTCAGAACATTCCATCCGATAAGGATGCCCTGGAAATCTAAGGTCTCGACGGTTCCGTCACCTATAGTACGAAACAGCTCATCTTCCGTGATACGAAGCTCCTCGCCTTCTGTAATTCGAAGATTGTCGCCAATCTCTACATTCATCACAGCAACCTTATTACCACGTTCATTGGTAACAGACAGGAGCGTATCGTGGTCACGGGAAAGGATACGGATATTATGGTTTTCATACGCAGAAGACTCGCCCGCCTTGGAGATGGACAAGTCCCGGTTCATTCCTTTATTCTGTAAGACGAATGCCTTCTGTTTCATATCCTAATGTCTCCTCCAGATTTCCTTTGCCCCATTATCAAAGAATGCCTTCCAATGCTGATTGTTTCTCGGAAGCAGAGTCTTAAATGAATTGAACAGTGTTTCGGCGTGGTCAAGATCCATGCGGGAGAATTCATTCTGAGCATCACCGGCGGACCAACAATACTGTTGATCGACACGTGCCATCACGTTCTCAGATATCTTTCCTTCTTCGTATTTCATCTCGAACCATTTCATCTTGATATAGTTCTCCAGGCCACGAAGGAAAGAAGCATTATCCGGAAGCAGCGGATAGCCTTCTTCGTCAACGGCAAAGCCGCGATAGGCAATCTCGACATCCACATCCTTCGTGGAAGTAAAGATGACCATGCCCTGCGTCTTATAAGTCAGCTCTCCGGTAATGAATTCGTTCGGCTTGATATCGGACATATGGAAAGAATGCCCGGAAGCACGATACACAGGACCGACAAAACCAGGGCGACGGCAGCAATCAAGCCAACGTTTCGCGTGCTGATGACCAGCCATTCTTACCTGAATCATCTGCTCGAAGTCGCACGGAAGCTGACCACGCCAGTTATGCACGTCAACGATAGCCGTCTTCTCCTCATACAAAGCCGGAGTCCCCATCAGGGAGATGAAATCAACGGCGTATTCAACGGCGGTTTCGAAGGGAATATCGCGCATCATCGGATGACGCATCACCCTGTCGAGTATCCTTCGTATGTTTGTTGTCTGGTTCATATCATTTCATTTCCATATTCCATCGGAACCCAGGGACAGTCATAAGACTGATACAGTTCCTTCATCTTCTTGAACAGCCTCCTGTTCGCTACGAACCCGTAGCATCTCAGGTTCTGTGTCTTGTCTCTTTTCGGAAGAAAGGCGAGGCCGAATGCGTTAGGGTCCCCGTCATAATGTCCTTTCTCCCAGTTGTAACTTCCATAACCGATGAACTTCTTTCCTCTATACTGCGGTCTTCTTTGTATCGTCACCGCTGCAACCGTTCCTAATCCGCAAGGGAAATCGGTCATGCCGGTATTTTCCAAATCTTCAGCGAGCATCCTGCAATAATCCTTGACAATGGCAGTATATGTATGTAGGTCTACCGGCTTGTTGATTTTTGCTCTGCGAACATACAGTTCGTAACCATCGGTCATGTTAGGATATTTTGCCTGCCCGCTGAATGCCAGTTTCATTCTTCAGCCTCCTGTCGCGGTTTATAGCTACTGTTCTCCACGGGCCTCGGATGTCTTTGCTGGGTGACGGCTGCATCAGCCAATCCGTCCTTGGCATCGTTCTGCTTATCCTCAGGAGCATATCTGGAACCCATCACCTCCTGAACCGTGAGCTCGATGCAGGAAGGAATCAAGGCGCTTTCCAGCGGGAAATTCATCTCAAGGATATTGCACTTGCCATTATTGTCGGGATCACAGGATAACTCCGCAGCCTTTCTCGGATCGGAGAATACAGCGCTCATCCTTACTTTGTTCAGATACATGAACTGAGGATTGCTACCCGTGATATACAGATGACCGTCGTTGCTCTTGGATGCATACAGGATATTCTTCAACCATCTGTTGAATCCGACGTAAGGCATCCGCTCGGGAGGAATGAAGGTAACGGTGGACTGTATCATATCGCTAACAACGGAAAGCGTCGTGTTGCTCACGTTCACCGTATCGGGTATCTCTTCAATTGAATGGAGCCACATCCCTGAACAACCGGCAGGAAGCATCTCAGCCGGTTCAAGGTTCAAGCAAATCTCCTGCGTGTTCTCATCAGACATCGAAGTGAACGTCTGGTTACGGGAGTTCTTGTACTTCCGCTCCAGAAGCAGGTTTCGCATATGTGACGCGAAGAAGATGACATGTTCTTCCGTGAAGTGCGCGTCGTCTGTCTTTTCCTTGAGCAGATCTAAAACAGCATATGTGATTTCCCCAAATGTCGCCATACTAAATAATTCTTATGAAATCATCCTGCGTATATCTATCCTTGTCTCCGATATTCCTACCGTCGATGTCAACCGCATGGTCTTCGGTAATGCGGTTCTTCAGCGTTCCCATGTATTCGTTGCGACCAAGAGTAACCTTGTCAACGCAGAACACGGAGTAAGGAAGCAGGCAACCACCACCGGCAAACAGTTTACGAAGTGCATTGTCGACTGCGTTGTAATCCTCCTCCGTGAAGTAGTTGTGCGTATAATCGACGAAATCCAGAAGGAACATATACAGGAGATACCGCCGCATCATGCCAGGATTCATGTACCCCGTGTTCTTCAGGATATCGAAATATTTCGTCGTTGTCTCGAGAGCCTTGCCCTCGTCAATCATCTGCAACATAATTCAATTATCTACCGCAACCGCAACCAGAAGACTTCGGAGTAATGGAGCCGGTGATTGTAACATCAGCCGGAGCAAGCAGGAACTTATCCCATAAGTCGGAAACAAGATTCCAATCACAAGTGGCAAGAGCCATCTTCAGTGCATTCCAGAGAACGGCGAAATGCTCAAAGCCAGTCAGATCTGGACAAGGATTACAGCCGTTGAACAAGCTGTTTACATACTGCATCCCTCTGGTATAGAATGCCTTCCAGTCAAGGATAGCGCCCATACGATACGGATTATCGGTGCCGCAAGGCATGTTCGTAATCTGATAGCTCGGCTCACCGGCACACTTTACGATGACGTAGAACAGGCCGTTGTCGAAAGTCTGGACACCCATCGTCGAAGCATCGTTCTGCTTCAGTCGGTAGTAAATCCTCTTGGCCTTTACCGTATTGTCATCGTTCGTATTCTCGTAAATACAAACAGCCTTCTCGCCGGGCACGCCGGTAGGATTGGCATTCTTATAGTATTCCAGATAAACGGCTTCGACATACATATTCTTGAAGACATCGACGCGTTCGACTTCGAAGTCGATAATCAGACATTTCCTATCGTCAGCTATCCTCAGTTCGTTGAAAGTAACCATAACACATTTATTTGTCCAAATGTAAAAAGAAAAGGAGCTTGGATTTCAACCCAAACTCCTTTACTTATAGATTAGAAGAGTTTCTTTTACTCAGCCGGCTTAGCCCTCGAGAGTAGTAACACGAGAATCAATAGCGGCAAGGGCGCCATCCTCAGTCAGCGCAGAAACTGCGTTGTAAATCGTAGTAGCAGCGCTGGAACCACCGGAGACCTCGCAGGCGAGCTGAATCATGCGCGGGCTCTTCTGGATGTTCTCGGCATTGCCCTGCCAGGCAAACTCGATGCTGACAATATCGTAGGTCTTGGTAAGATCCACGAGATAAGTCGGCTCGTAGTTGTGAGGCCAGAAGAAACCACGGAAAGCATCACCACGCTCGCCGAGAGTGAAGTACTCCAGGTCTGCGATTTCGTACACAGACGGAATCTTCACGGTAGCGGAAGCAGCTTCGGCGACCTCAGCCCAGGCGATATCATCACCATGCAGGCGGGAACCGAAGGTCAGCGGGAAGATTTCCTTGCTCAGGAGACCGCGACGATACGGGCCCGGATTAGGGGTGATGACAATACCGTTGGCGCTGGAAGTCACGGTAAAAGCAGTGCCCTTGACGAACTTAGGCATCACCTTCTGGATCTCGGTGACGAACGCGGCATAGAACGCGGTAGCATTCGCGGTGTTCGTAGCGTCACCAACGAGAGAGGCGGTAACAGCCATAGAGTCGTTCATGTCATAGGACAGAACCTGATGAAGGTTGATGGTCAGCGTGAAGACCTTGCCAACGCAATTGGCGAGGGAGACAGCGCTGTTGAGAGTCAGGGTGTACTCCGGAACCGGAATATCCATGTCGGCGGAGGCGGTATTCTTGAGGCTGACAATGCTCTTCGGACGGATAAGGTCGGAACGCACAGCCTGACCGTCGCCATTGAAGTACTTGAAGAAAATCTCACCGGTAGCGGTAGTGCCCATCGCCAGCTCTCCAGCGGCATCAGGCTCCCCACTCTGGAGGAAACTCTTCACGACGTACAGATTGCGAGTCTGGTAAGTGTTGAAATTTGCCATAAGCTTATGAGTTATTATTGGTTTCGAATATTATGATTTCCAAACTGCCTTAGCACGCTGGACCGCTTCCTCAAGAATCGCCTGATGGAGATGCTCGTTCAGTTTGCAGGTCTTCGCCTTGCTTTCGCCTTCGATAGTAAGTCCGTCTTCCAAATCAGTCAAGATGATCGGCTCAGGTTTTTTGATGTACCGCACCGTATACTTCCCGATCTCGTTATTGCTGATAAGCTCGGAGAAACGGGAAGAATACAGGCCGCTGCTAATTGCATCAGACGCTCCGTAAGCAAGGCGCAGAACACGGTCAGTGTTATGTCTCTTGAACGGATTGCGGTAAGTACGCCAGAACTCATCCTGCGTGACAGGAACAACCACCGCATCTTTCGTTCCGCAACCATCGACGGATATCTTGCACATCTCAAGCGTGATGAACAGAAGGTCATCAGGAAGTTCGAACACCGTGGAATTGTCTACGACGTGGGGCGCGTTCGATGCCTGGCAGCAATCCTCCTGGGAGACAAGGTTGGCGAGATAACTCGTCACCTCCTCCGTCTCTTCGAAAGAATTCCTGAAGGTTCCGTTGTACAGACCAATCACGACAGAATACTCGGCTTCGGTCAAGAAGACGCTCTTCTCATAGGAGTTCAATCCAGGAGCCTGATTGCTCGTTATGTTCTGGTACAACAGGTCGAACCCGTTTTCCCACTCTTCGCAGTTTTTCATTAGGCGTTACGATTCTTTCCGACCTCGCTCTCAAGGATGAACTTGATATCCTGATGGGACGGAAGGTTAAGATATCTTGCGGCGATGGACAGCGTAGGGTCTTCACCGGCGTCGCAGAGCGGAGAATTGTCGGACTTCAAGTAGTAGTAATCACCACGCTTGGAGAGAATACCGACTTCCGTACCACGACGGATAAGGACCTTTGCATGAAGAAGGGGGTCAGTAATCTGGGCAAGGAACTTCTTCGGGTCAGCGTCGATGAGCGAGCTGATGCGGGACCTTAGGAACACAGCCTTCTCGTTCTGAGAATAAGGACGGGCGTCGAGGATTTCAACCAGGACACGCATGGTGTCAAGGTCGTTCTCGATTTTGCCGAACTCCTTGTAGCTCTGCATCTTCGCATCCATCTTCGCGTTCTCGATGATGTCCTCGTCGTTCTCACGGACCAACTCGTACCGGTACGTAGCCTTGGGCCTGTCAATCCTTTCCTGCACGGAAGGAGCGATTATGTCGGAGTTCGCAAGAAGCACTTTGTACTTGATGTAATCCTCCGGGTCGGAAAGGTCAAGATGAATGCCCTCCTTCGCGTTTTCAATGACAACCCGATAATTGTCCCAGTAGTTGTTTTCCTTCTTGTAGACGGACAGAGCGTTGTAGTCAAGGCCAAGCATCTCCTCCAGGAAATCCTTTTCGGCATTCGTGAGGATGTTCTTGTACTGGTTCGTGGACCGAAGCACAGGAACCACGAAGGAATCACTCGCACCGTCCACTCTGCCACCGAAACAGACATGGTTCTTGGGGAGACCATTGTCCTTCGGTACAAAGCGAACGTATATGCGTTCGTGTCTCAACGGGTTGACCTTGACTTCGCTCATCTCATCCTTGGTTTTGGCAGTTTTTCTTTCCATAATTATCTTCTCCTATTGTTACAGATTAAGCCTGAAGGATGGCGGGGATAAGGGAGATACACCGGGTCGGATCCTTCACGATCAGACCGAGGGTAGCCTTGTAGTGGACCACCGCGGAATCCTCGTCATAAGAAGCGGAGCTGTTGTTGAACTCGCCCGTGAACGGGTTGGAGAACGGACCCCACTGATAGCCACGGAGTTCGGGCAGGCCCTTCACGACGCACTTCTGCACGTTCGGTTCAGCCTCGTCAGCGGCATAGAAGATGTCGAAACGATAGGACTCAGCAGGACCACCCAGCGGGTGCATAATCTTGTTGGTCTCCAGATCGTCCTTGGAGGAATCGATCATGATGGTGACATCGAGACCATTGGAAGACAGCCAGCGGGTAACCTGGAAGTCCATGATGGTAGCGGCATTGCCCTTGGTGAAGTTTGTCTCCGGGCCCTTGGTCAGATAAGACGGAGCCTGAGCGGAATACAGAGGAATCCAGCCGGACATCTCCTTCTTCGCTTCCTTGGAGAACAGCTTGGCGCCACGCTCACCGGTACGCAGGACGAACTTACGGTTCTTGAAATCAATCTTACCAGCGGAGATACCGTCAAGGGCATCCTCGACAAGACCGATGGTGAACTTGTTGTAGTACATCATGTTACCCTGAGCCTGCTGCTGACGGAAGCCAGCGCCCTGCTCATTGGGTAGACCGGAAAGACCGAAGTTGGAATACTCGCCATTCTCCATCCGGGTGCTGACACCACGGTCGAGGGCGTTGTTCTTGTACTGACCCCAGGTCTCTTCAATCTTCCAGGTGACGTTGTAAATCCAGCGGTCGACAGTGGTGTGCTGAATCTTACCATTGACTTCCTTGGAGACGGGAATACGGCAGCAGAGACGCTTGCCGAGCTCACGACCACCAATCTTGTGCTGGAGACGGACGCGGCTCCAACCCTGACGCATGGAAACGGGGGTGCTGAAACGGACATCACCGACCTTGCGGGAGAAGTCCTTCTCGATAGGAGCGTAAGCCCAGCTGAAACGTTCGCCGGCAAGGAGGCGGGCAGCGGGAATACCACCGGCAAGGTGAGCACCGAACGGCTCAACAAGATACACGGTGTTAGTACCCTCGGCGTGACCCATTTCCTTCACGATGACGGGATACTCCTCGTTATAGTTGCCCCACAGAACTTCACCCAGAGCGAACCAGTCGACAGGGAAGACGAGATAGAACGGCTCGAAACCGACACCGACATTGGCTTCATTGGCGGCCTGAATCGGAGTGCCGTCGCAACGACGAGCCTCAATCAGCGGAATATTCCGGCGAGAGGAGGAAACAACGTCCCAGAAGAGATCGGAATCATCTTCGTATTCCTTCACGGGAACCTCACGGGAGAGGTAGGTGTCGAGAGTCGGAAGATGCATCTGACTCATGAGGACGGTCATGACATCGCTGGCCATCTGCGGATTGCTACGGAAAATGCCATAAAGGTGATTGTCCTTCGTGACAGTTCCGCGCCACGCAGTAATACCAGTCATAGTGGAATTGACTAAAGGTCCTGGCATAATGCTATAAAGTTTGGTTAAACAAAAGTTTTTCTAATGGCCTTCGGTTTCTATCCCATGTCCACCTTCCATCCGCCATCCAACAGATTGTCATTGCTGATGCTCGTGCCGGATACGTATTTCAGTGAACCATCGGAATCGAAAGCCGAAGAGTTAATCTTTCTTTCAAGTTCTCTGATGCCCTTGTTCTTTTCGGCGATTACCTGCTGCTTCGAAAGACCACTGAAGTCCTTACCGCCATTGGTCAGTACGAACCACATTCCGATCTGCTTGAGGAATTCCAGCGGGTTTTCCTTCTGGAACTTCTGAACCTGCGTAAGCAACTGACCCGTATCAGGGTCCTTGTACACCGGTTTTGAAACAGCGTCGAAAACACTCTGCCGCGTTTTCTTGTCCAATTTGTTTTCGCCAAGAACAATGTCATCTTCAAGAATCATCTTGCGGAACTTCGCCTCATCCTGCTGGCGTGCCTTCTTCATGTTCTCTGTCCGCTCCTTCGCTTCCTTCTGGATCTTGTCGTATCCATTCTGGTAGAAGGAACGCAGCGCATCGAGCGCATCTTTCGCATCATCGATGTCGCTGCCAGACTTGAACGACTTCTCAACTTCACGGGATGCCTTCTCCTGCGTGTACCCGCGATTAAGAAGGTCGTTGAAGATAAGCTGCTTTCTCAGGTTCTCGCCCTGCTCGCCTTCATCGGAGATAGCCTCTTCGCTGATGGAGCCGAGATAGGAGAGCGTCTGCTCATACATCTTCACGGTATCGGGAGCGATTCCGTTTCCGAGTGCCTGGTCAATCCGCTTCTGTCTCTCGTCCAGCTTGGATTCGATAGCTTTCTCGAACAGTTCTCCGAATGCTTCGGGCGTTGTCACCGCAGACAATTCTTCATCGCTGAACTCGGGAAAGATGCCATCATTCTTCAGAGCAGTGGCTATGGAAGAATAGATGGATGGAGAAGAACCATCACCCTGGGGACTGATGGCATTTTCCTCGTGTTCCTCTTCCTGACCTACTTTCTCCGAAGAACTTTCGTTCTCCTCGGTCGGCGTTTCTTTCTGTTCCTGTTCTTCCTCCGCAGGTTCTTCATTCAGTTCCTGCAAAGGCTTTGTCTCGTCAAAGAGCTTTTCGGCTTCCTCCGGAGAGAGAAGTCCGCTTGAAATGTCAAAACTAAATTCTTCCATTTTTTCTCCTTTTGGTTTGCACAAATTTATCGAAAGGCGATAAAGAAATTACCGCCATAAGCATTTCACTTGGCGGTAATTAAGAATGTTATTTATTGCAAAATAGAACAGTTACATCCGAACGATTTCGACGGTTATTCCATGAACAGCCTGCATCAGTTTCCACTTCAGCCTAAATCCTTCAGTTAGAGGAGCCGTCTTGCCCTTCACGTCGACCACGTGTTCTTTGCCGGTTTTCGTCTCAACATACACAAAATCAGCAAGATAGAATGTAGCTCGCTGGATGGAATACTTGACCTCCTTGGTCTTCGTCTTCAACTGCTTAGTCTTCGTGCCCCATACGGCGGGAATGATTTCGTACGGCACCTGAAGTCGGAGATTGGATATCTCGCCGTTCTCCTGTAACTGTTTCAGATACAAGTAATAATTGCCTTCCTTTGTGGAATCGAACTTGATTCCATCATAGGTGACGGGCTTATTGTGATACTTCGGCATCTGTCTTATTCAAATTATTTGATGATTTTTAGAATAGGCAACCAGTATTTTCTAAATATCCACAGCAGACTTAGAATAAGACCTGCAAGCAGCCACCAGAAGGAATTAATCTTCATCTTCTGGCCAACAGTCAGCTCTCGCTCCACCTTCTTCTCCACTGTGGTAGTATCATGGACTTCACGGATGCTCACACTGTCACGCCATCTATCTCGGAATACATATCTATCCTTGTACTTCTCGATGTACACCGTATCACCTTTCAGCCATTCACGGATGTAAACCGAATCACGGGTAATCAGGGTATCACGATGATGTACATCCTGATAGACGTACTCAGTCTTTACTTTCTCGATTATCTTAGGGGAACAGCCGGAGAGGGCCTGAAACGAAAGTAATAAAATAAACACTGATAAAATACTAATGCCTCTCCCCGGCTTCCCTAAGTGCATGCTATTGTCCATCCTTCAAATCCAAGATTAACCGATGCGAATTCGTATGCAGTTGCGTAATCCTCGTACGGACCGAAACATCTTTCGTCCTGCGTAATCACCCAGTAGTTCATGCCTTGAATCCGTATACCTTTTGCTTCACGCCATACTGCGGAAGCACATCGAAATGCAACCAGCTGACTCCTTCCTCAACACGGACATTGCACGGAAGAAGATGAGCACCCTGCTTGATCTTCATTCTCGCCTGCTCCGCGGTCATCCCGGTAATATCAAAATCTCCAGCCTTACCGAGGCAATGGGCGGAAAGATAAACGCCGGATTTGCCACGAACGATAGAACACCGATTGCACCGGAGACCGCGCTCGGTCTTCCCCTTCCCGTTGCACCACATAGGGCGCTGGAGAATGTCCCGCCGTATAATGAGCAAGCAGTGCAGGAAATCGGTGTCCAAGAACTGCCACGAAGACTCGCCCCACTTTGCGAAAGTGTGCGGACAGACCAACTCGTCGATATCGAAATATGGACGAATTGCTTGAAGAATTTCATCGCGAGTCATATCTACTCGTCAAATTTATCTTCGGTCTCCTCGGTGATAACATCGCTACTATTACCACCCTTGGCAAATGTGCCGTTAGGATTACGGCGCTGGTTCTGTGCGTTGATGCTTCTCCGGCTCGGGACCACATCGGGGCGAATCTCACGGACTGCATCACGAAGTTCTTCATTTTCTTTCCGCAACCGGCTGTTCTCATCACGGAGTTCCGCCACCTCTTTTTTTAATGCTTCGTTTTCGTCCTTGACCGCAGAAACATCATCCCGCAAATCCTTAATGTCGTTCTTCAGGCTATTGATAGTAGACTGATAAACTTCATCAATCATCTTGCGGACATTCTCGATCTGAGCATTCTTGGCTTCCTCGACAGTCTTCGCCGTTTCAGCCTGCTCCTTCTTGACGTGTGATTTTACGGTAAGCAATCTGATGAGCCACCCGCCGCCAATGATGACAGCAAGTATCTCAACGATAAATCTAATTATATCCCAGGTAGACATGGCATTGATTATTAAGTATTACGCATCAATCGGCTTAAGATACTTCCTATAGAAAGAAGCGATTATGATTACGGAATCGATGATTGCAATAATACCGGCAAAGACATAAAAACCCTTGCCGATATTAACGCCATAATTCATCGAACCGGCACCGGCAATAACCCCAAAGATACCAAGAAGGCATCCAAGGAGAAACATGAGATGATTCTTATAGTTCGTTTTATCAATCATAACTAAATAGCGGATATGTTAGTGATCTGATATGTATTACCGGACTGCGAAAGCGTCGCAACGTAATATGTGATAGTCTGCAACCTCGGAGTTCCGGATCCAGCAATGCTAATCTGCATAATCAACGTTTTCATCCCGCCAGAAATTTCCGGGAACTCTTCCTCGTCGATAGACCCATAAGGGAACATATAATATTTCGCGTCAGCATAAAGCGACAGATAATTCGAACTGGTCGGATTCGTCACGTTCTTGAAATACTTGCCATGCAGAGGAGAATGTTCGCCAGAATAACCATCATTGGCGAAAGGATTTACATACTGAATCGCATAAACGCCACTATCACCCGCGGCGCTAACAAACCTGTATGCGTCGGAATATTGATAAATCGTAGTAGTAGGAAGTTGTCCGAACGTATCGCCAACATTAAACTGATTTGCGCTATAATAAACATTATGCATTGACCAATCAGCCGGAGTATAATGACTTTGGCCTCTCATGATTCCATTAGGACCAAGGTCATAAAGGAACGTACCAAGGACCTCTGCGCTACTACCGGAAGCAGGAGTACCATCACTGTCATAGAATTTCAGGACCGGGGTCGAATCATTTGTCCCCTGCCCCATGATGATTCTCGTTCGACCTGTATTATCATGGAAGGTAATCAGGCCATCGTCAATAGTAATGTACGAATTATTACCACCTTGCGTCGTAAGAACGTCGGCAGTAATATCCATTACTTCAATTTGCTGTGCTGCGAGATTTTTGATTGCAGCGGCATTCGCGGTAATGATACCGGCAGAAAGGGCGCCATTTACTTCAACTCTTCCAGCATCAAGAATAATTTTCCCGTTATTGGTTCCAAGATCCTTGACGATAGAAATTGCGGCAGAAACATTCTGACCGTCGCCTACAGCAAGAAGAATATTATCCGCCTCCTGCTTAATGACGGACATTTCGTCAGCCATAAGGCGAAGTTCCATATAATATTCATTATTGCTGTCCCTGCCATAAGCATCCTTGACTCTTTGCTCGTACGCCTCAAACGTTTCGTTCTCGCCTTTCACAAAATGGTTGTAATCGTATGCTGTCTTCGAAAGCCGATTGTACCAGATATACTGAGCCTTGGTAACAGTATTTGTAATAGCAGCTTTAACATCGTCATCATCAGCACGCCATTCCGTTCTTGCGTCAGATATTGCACCGGCTATATCCTGCGTCGTGGCAGCGGCTTGCAATTGAGCGGCAATTGCATTAATAGTAAGACCGACACCAGCCAACTTTGAATCCATTTCAGAACCAGCGCTTGCCCGAATTGATGCTTCCTCTGCATTAAACACAGCATCGGCAAATCCAGTAAACGTGGTCACGCCATTACCGGCTGCATCATAGCGAACATAGGAATTAAGAACCTGCGTAAGACCATTCTTGTAAACGACAGAAGACTCCGTGCCTTCAATCATTCCAAGACGGCTCTTGATTTCGTTGAGGTCGGAATCAATCTGGTCTATAACCCTCGTAGCAACCTCCTGATAATCTATATTTATTTCCTGATTGTAATACCGAACACACCAAGGACCAATGTGGTTAACAGTCCCATCAGAATATTCAACACGAAGGAAGGTCCACAGGTAAGGGTAATTTTCATTAAGCGTTATCGAGCTTGAATCCGTGAGCCAGCCGATGGTCGCCAAAGCCGCAATCGTTGGATAATCATTCTTCGACGGAAGATCAATACCGGACTGCGAAGCACCAGCCTTGAAAAGGTAATCCATGCTGATAATAGATACACCGGGCTCACCCTGAGGTCCGGGAGGACCAACTGGGCCTTCTGGACCAGGAGTGCTTTCACCGCCGCCTATTGTTAGATTACCAGGACCAACAATGCTAAGGTTATTGATTGTCTTAACATCAACTCCGGAGCGAATAAGGTCTCGCGCCCATATATTCCCGGTTCCGGCAAGTTGGACCTCGTTGATGGTCTTTATATTAGCGACACCTCCACCGTTCGGAGCCTTAACTTCTATGGTCGGAGAATTACCGATTTTAATTTCGGCAATCTTTGTACCTGTAGTATTAATCTGATTCCATGTGACGTCTGCGCCACTACCGGCAGGACCCTGAGGGCCTTGTGGGCCCTGCGGACCAACTGGACCTTGAGGACCTTCCGGGCCACGTGCGCCCTGAGTACCGGCAGCGCCTTTCAGGGATTCGAGCCATTCGGCTTCCGTGCCAAGATATCCGTTTTTTACGGCAATCTCGTAGGCGGACTCGCCTTGGACAAGGCGGTCTACAAAATCATCCGGAAGGAACTCGAGGAAAAAGTCCTTGATGCTCGTCTTCTTGTTGATGCTATCCTGGACAATTGCAATAAGCTCGTCGCCAGTCATCTCGTGAGCGTACGGCAAGTCCGTATCGCGGACCCCCATAGTGGCTAACTGCTTGCGGATTTCTTCAATCTGTGCTTTAGTAAAGTATTTCATATCTTAACTATTTCTTTGTTCCTGTTCTGTAATTTCATCGTAAGACCATATAAATCCATATGCTTTTTTGGTTTTTCCCCTACAAGTTGTTGAAATATATGAATTACTATATCCCAATTCTCTCTGAATATCCATCGTGCTCCCCCATTGACGAATAAGATTGAAATTTTCATCATATTGATACACGCGTCTATTTCTCCCGCTCATAAAATGATAATCCAACAAATCAGGAACATATTCATCAGGCGACAAATGAGACCATTTATATCCATATGCCGATGGTGCTTTATTATTACAAACTGCTGAAATTACAGAACGAGTATATCCCAACTCATTATGCACATCAACAATACTATCCCATTCTTTTATAAAAGCTCCGCATTTCGAATATTGGTATACCTTTTTGCTCATCGGAGAAAGCCGTCCTCGTTTACCAAAAACAGGGCTTAACTTTCCGCGCTTACCATACATAGGATTTTTGGAACCAGACAACTTACCCTTAAGAGAATTACGGAGTTTTACTTTTGCTTCTTCAGTCCACTTTTTACCAAGCATTCCCTTGACACCAATAACGCCATCTCCTCCATCTGTAACATTATATGATAGTCTTAGCATCTTATAAAATGCAATTAAATGCATTTCAAATTGTTTGGCTTTTTCCGGTGTTAAATCATTGAATAGTATTTCGTGTTTAATATTATTCCATCCATATTTCAATATGGCTTTTGAAAAAGGATATGCTTGATTTCGAAGATATCCGGAACCATTGACTCCCCATCTTGATTTAGGATCACGACGAGTAATGCCGATATATGTTTTACCGGATGGACTCGTGTGACGATACAAACAATATGGACGAGTATTAACCATTATTTTTTACCTATATTTCCTCTTGATTTCGCGATTTGCTTCTGGGCCTCGATCTTTTTAAGCTCGATTTCCTTCTTATCTTTTCGCTCGTCATCCTTGGCTCGTAACTCTTTGTCGAACTGTCTGATAGATTCAGCAAGTTTCTCTCTTTCGATATCAAGTTTTTCATGGACTAACTGTTCGTCGTTTTCCTCTGCATAAATACCAAGACGGAGATACTCTGCCTGGGAGTTGATTTCCGCGACACGAATCTTCGTATCGTTATCGCGCTGGTTGAGCGTATCCTTCTGCTGCATCTCGGCCATCTTCGCCTGCTGGTCAGCCTGAATCTTCTGCTGCTCAATCTGCATCTGCTGCTGCTGGGCTTCCTGCTGTTGCTGCTGAACCTGCTTCTCAGACTTTTCAATGGCGCGGATCTTCTCCTGCATGGACAGCGAGGAGTACATCTTAAGAAGCGTAGAGAACGGCATTCCGTTCTGAGCCATAGCCTGACCGATGGTTTCAATCTGGGAAGAAAGCTTCTGCGTATCCTGGGAATTATCAACCACGAGACCGTAATCGGACTCGCAGAATTCGTCTCCGTCTATCTCCATAATCTTCCTGGAATAGTCGGACAGGATATACTGGAACTTCTTGCTTCTTCCACGGAGAGCAGCCTTCGCATATTCAATGAAGCATTCGATGACGCGCTTCTTCGTATCATCATGTTTCTGGAAAAGCCAGTCTGTGATATAGGAGGACTGAAGGACGGCACGTTCAATGCCGCCAACCGTTTCTCGGTTATAAGTATTGCCCTCCCTCTGACGATTGATGCCGACCAAATCGGACATGGCATCCTTGGTCCACTGAAGCAACTCCATGTAATTCTGAATGGACTGGCCCCAGTCGGCATCGATATATCCCTTGGAAGCGTTGTTCAAACCACCGGCAAGCTTGCCAGTTGCCGCGCCCTTGTTGCCTTCGTTGAAGGAGTCCTTGATGAGAACCTTGTTTGAACGGGCGAAGTAAAGCCATTTCTCAACTTCCCAGTTCTTCGGCTTCATCGCGAGATCCATCTCGAGAAGCTTGCCCCAGTTCGTAGCAATCAAATCAACGAGCTTGGCATGAACAGCGTCGTACATGTAATTGTACGGCTTCATCATGTCAATCAGTGAGTACGGCTTTGATTCGTTTAGATTATAGACCGTACCGACGATACCAAAATGGCAACGGGAAGGGTTGGAAATGGAATTATGCTGGACAAGGCAAGGGCGCATGCCGACGTAGATATGGTCGCCAATTTTCGTTCCTTCCCACGCTTCGTTAATCCAAAGCGGAGTCGCTTCCTCGCCGGCATCCTTGTCTGCAATATAGGTCTCAGGATAGAAATCAAATACTTCCTCGCCGGTAACAGGGTCAAAGGATTTAACCTTGAATATCTTTCTCTTGGACTTCCACCAGACGTGAATAACGCGAACATTGCCTGCCACGTCGTACGGGAGCAGATTGGTCCCGATACCTCCGTTCAATTCAGGGAATGCGTCGTAAACGAAATTGACGTTGTTTCCTTCCAGGAGGATACCGTCTTCTCCGATGAAGCCATGCGTAAAAGGATAAGCCTCATTGTAACTTCCTTCCGGAGTAGTCGGAGAAGGACCGCCAAATTCGGGCAGGTCATCGGAAAGCCACTTGATATCCTTCGCGGTCAGTTCGTCATAATATGTATCGACGATACGACCACGGGACCAGTAGTCTTCATATATAATGACATCCGCGTCCTCGATACGGTTGGAGTAACCGCTACCGAAGACACGGAGTTTGATAGGATTAAGCCGTTTCAAGAAAGGCTCGCCACCGGCTATTCCGCACTGATAGATTTCACTTCCAAGACACGCATCAACGAATCCGTCGTTGAATATCTGCTTGAAATTCAACTCCTTTGAATAGTGGTGGATAAGCTCATTAGCCCTGATTTCACGAAGATCCTGCCAGTTGTAATCGAAGTAATCCTGGCCTTCCTGAATCTGTTTCTGGGCCTGCTGGTCGTCGATGGACGAGTCTTCTACGACACCCTGAACCATCTGGAAGAACTCCTGTTTCTTATCCTCCTCTATCTGGGAAATGGAATAGGGATTGGTAACGATGACATGCCAGTCAAAGACACGTGCGGCTTCCTCGCCACGAAGCGTATTTATCTTGGAATTGATTATCGGATAATGCTGAATCTTGTCAGGAACAAAAGCAGAGGCAATGTTCCCAGGATTCAAAACGGCGGCGATATCTTCCATATGGATGATGCCGTTCAGCAAATCATAGTTGATTTTCAGGCTGACGGCACTCTTCCTTACCGGCGAGTAATTGAAATATGTTCTGTTAGCTCCCCAGTCAACATTCTGACGTCTCCATTTATCGCCTTTCGACTTGAACGGCAACTTCTGATTGGGGAATGTCTCACCAAAATCCATAAATCTGCACAGTTTACATGGCGAATATATCGTTTAATCCACCACGAACTACGCGGATAAATGAAACGCTTACAGGTCAAAAGCTGATTTATATTGCGGACCCAACTTATCGAGGTGATGCTTCCAATCCCTATCGAAGTATTCGTCGTCGGAAGCGTCCTCGGTACTGTCTGCATTATCAGGAGAACCTCCGTACAGAATAACGAACTGCTCCCTATACATCATTGTCTGCTGAAGAGCGGAAACACGGTCAGTATTCACCTCCGGGCCATACCCTATTAACTCATCTATCAGGGCACGATTACGAAGACGATACAGTTGAGGAACCTGTTCGATATGCGGTTCACCTCGTTCATCTTTAACCTCAACAGGATAAGTCTTCAGAAGCCAATCTTTAATCTGTTCATTTCCGGTCATGATTGTTCCTGAACTTGACGAGATGCCCTTCGCAGAGGAACCGAACATATTGTACTTTACAATACCCCTTGCGCGAAGATATTCGGGACAATCTGCAAGCATCCAAGTACACCGTTTCTTTGCAAAGTAAGCGAACATCATCTTTGAGTTTGACTCATACATGATGGTTGCATTCCAGAAGATAGCAGCAAGCCTAACCATCTCGAACGCTTCTTCTGCCAGACGCTTTCGCCCTGTATACTCCGCAACGATATCGTCAGATACTAAATCAAATACGAAGAACGAGAATAAAGAACGGGACTCTGCCTGATCTTGGTTAACCGGGTCACAGCCTATAATGTATCTATTCCTTCCGGAATTAGATTGCGGCATTGCGAAGATCTCCAATGCCCCCTCTTCGGTATTGTCAACTGGCCATTTTCTGATTGGCCTGTCATCCGTAGACCTAAATTCAACCTTTCCTCCTACATCAACCAAAGTACCGATAAACACATCATCGTAGATATGCGGAGAAGAGTCAAGTTGGCGAGCACGCTCCGTGAGCATCGTAACCGGGAAATAACTCGACTTAACCTTGAGGATTGCCTCTGCCGGGGTAATAGGCATTTGCGCAACACGGGAAAGATAAGAAGCAGAATCTCCGCCTTGCTTGACATCGTACCGCATCATCAGGATGGACATCAATGCTTTGGTTACATCAGAGTTACCATCAGCATCCATGCATCCGGTGCGCGACATATACGAAGGGAAGAAGTAAGCGAACTTGTCTGTTCCCTTGCCTTTCCGGTCATAGACATTATCCAGTGCAAGAACTTCGTAACTGTTCGGATTGTACAGGATAGTCTTCACACCCGAGAAATCAGATTCCTTATCACCCGCAGTACCTACGCCGTATAGAAGCGAGAATACTTCCTCACCATCTTTCACGGAGTCTCGCACGTTATCCCAAACGCCTCGGAAATTCGAGTATGAACCAATTTCCTCGAAGAATATGAATCCTCGTTTACCACGCACCTTTCCTTCGTCGTCCTTCACGGACAGACCAAGAACAGTATTCAGAGAGCCTTTGATGTTACCATTGCTGTTCTTATAGCCCATGGTCCAAATCATCTCGGCTTGTGAACGCTTGACCATCAGTCTCGGGAACTCAGTATTCGCTGCACAGAAGTCAACCATTGGCGTAAACTTCGATAGCGTTCCATCCTTCTCAGCAAGATACTCCTTAAGATAAGCAGTAAGAACAGTAGTGACACGACGTTTTGTTTCCTCGTTTTCTCCCAGGAGGAGGTTATGTGTCATGATACCGGCAAGGCAGAACGACTTTCCGCATCCACGTCGAGCCAGCTCAACGCAATGCTTTCCTGCTTTTCGGGCTTGGTCTAAATAATGAAACCGATAGTAGATACCTTCCCAGACATCAGGAAAATCTTCAACACGCTTTGCAATATGAGAATTGCTGCTCTTTCGTGTGAGCATTATCCGACAATAGTTCAGGAAGAAATACATCTGACCGGTAACCCACTCTCCGTCAGATTCACGAACATATCCTTCCCGGCATCGCCTTACCTCTTCATTAAACCACTTGCCATATTCGCTATTAGGATTGCTGTTAGGTTTCAAGAGAGAGTAGCAGCCATTCTCCTCATAAAATCTTGCAGCAGGACGGAAATAATCCATATTCTCCAGGATGTGCGGATGCGTGATGTCTACGATAATTCTTCCCTGCTCGTCCTTTGGCAAGTCTTTCGCTCTCGGTCTCTCTCCTATCATCCACTTTATAAGCGGTACAGTATCAATAAAGTCCAGGAAAGACTCCTGAACTTCGTCGGGGAAAGTTTCAAGCCACTCCGAAGTAATCGGAGTCTGAAACTTATTCGTGGGAATTATGACACTCATAGTCCAGTGCTACCAAAGCCTCCACTACCTCTGCCTGTTTCATCAAGATCATCAACCTCCACCCATTCAACTCTCTCGTATTTGGAAACGATAAGTTGCGCTATCCTATCTCCGTTATTGATTGTAAACGGTTCTGTAGAAAGATTGACAAGTATAACTCCGATGTTGCCACGATAATCGGCATCAATAGTTCCAGGCGTATTCAAAACAGTAATTCCGTGTTTTGCAGCGAGTCCGCTTCTCGGCCTTACTTGCGCTTCGAAACCACGAGGAAGAGCAATCGACAAATCAGTCATCACGACTTTCCTTTCGAGACTTCGAAGAGTTACCGGCTCGTCCAGAACAGCACGCAAATCCATTCCGGCAGATTGCTCTGTAGCGTATTGCGGAGTTTCAATGTTCTTGCCGAGTTTCTTGAATTTCACTTTCATTTCTCCAGTTCTTTTTTCATTTGTTCATGAATAAGTCTTTGAACGCTCGGATGAAGAGAGTTCCAGAATTTCTCGGCATCACCGAATATTTCTTTTGCAGCGGCGTAGACTTCTTCGTAACTTACTGGCCTGTAATGCGGCTTGATATTTTTCTTTTTCGCTATCACCCTCACCAAAACTTATTTCGTATAAAACTTTCTCAATATCGTCAATCGTAGGCACGTTCTGGTAATAATGTGGAGTCAAATCCCAGAAAGCAGCAGGGTTATTACTTGTAGGAATCGAGGCTTTCGAATCTAACTTCTTGAATTTCACCTTCATGTATAACTCTTTCTAATTCATTATCACTAATTGCACGAATCTCGCCATCGGGAGCGATGTAATATCCTTCCCGTCCATAAACGAGAAAATTAAGGAATCCATCCTGAAAAGCCTTACACGTCCTCACCCACAGCCTTAGACGCATTTCCTCTCGCTTTGTCATCTGTTTCAAAGTCTTTTGCCAGTTCCTTCTCTGCCTCGATGAGCGCCTTGGCTAATTCCGGAACCTGCTTTAGTGCAGCGGTCATAGTTGAAACCTGATAAATCGGTCTATCGTTCTTGTCAAGGGCAAACAGGTCGAACTCGTTGAAGAACTTACGGAGCTGCTCGATGCCCTTACGCATACTTTCAAGAAGGATGGAGGCGGTGGTAACAGCCTGCTTGCGATAAACAACCATCGCCTCCTTCAGGAGTTCGGAAGGTTCCCAGTCCTTGCCGAGCCCCTCCTGGGCCTTAATCTCTGATGACCGTGCATCGTCATCCACGAGATACATGTACGAACTTCTCGGATCGCACATGAACCACAGATAGGAAATCTGCTTCCAGAACTCCTCCTTCTTTTTTGACTTATCCTTCTGGAACAGTTCGCGGATTGGCCTGACAAGGAGAGCCTCGTCAGCAATCTTGAACTCCAGCCCGTCGTATTCAATCAGCTTCATTGCAGGAGCCCGCCTTCATCGACATCATAATCCTCAACGACATATTCGATATCGCGATCCTGAATGAACAGATATTCGATATCGTTGATAATGATGACAGGGATTTCATAAGTCCAACCGAGATTATCGGACTGAACGTTCTCTGCCTCGTCAATTGCGCCGGGAGTATGCTTCGCCTTTGCGTAACGGGCAAAGTTGATTTTGACAACATCACCCTCCTTGATATCACGAACGGTTCCGCCGACAGAATAGACAGTCTGATACGGATTCATGCTGCCATCCATCTTGCGGGTATCCAGGATAAGACTACCCTTCTTGGCAGACTGCATGCCCACATATCTCTTCGCCGTAGTGATGACGCCCGTAAACAAAGGGCGAACTTTCTTGATTGTAAATGACATAATTAATTTCTTTAAAAAGTGCCGGTGCGGATAGTGTACTTTTAACGTATGACCCTTTTACGATATGGAACCCGTTTCCCGCTTCGGTAATTCGCATCAGCGTTTTTCCGGCACTGTGGTTAATAAAAATAGGACAAGGTGGAAATCGAATCCACACGCCATTCCGTGGCTATTATTGGTCATTGAAGTCATCTCAATGTAGGGGTTACTCCTATTTAAGACCATTCTTTAGCATATCCAATCTGCCTCTTGTCCTATTGTTTTTCGGAATGACCTGTCGGGCTGATTTCTTACCATCCTGCCCGACAAGCCAAACGCGTTCAAACATTTCTTTTCCTTTTCTTTTCCTAAGTGGAGGAGGAGTCTCACCGGAGAGGATGGCGGCAGCCGTGGATTCGATGTCACTCTGCAATCTCCTGCTCCGGTAAGAACTCCTGGGAGCCATTTCGATTTGCTGCGACTCGTTGGCTCTCCACTTTAGATAATTGCTATAAACCGGTCCTATTCTTCCAATGAAAGGAATATTCCTCACCTTGACGTATTCGTCGAACTTCTCCTTGGTGAAAATCCTTTTCGGATTATCGAAGGGAAGAGACCTCGCATCGCCCAAAATGATCGAAAAAAACGACGCGAGGATTCTCTTCGCTTCTTCCTCGGATACATCATGGCGTGAGGATAATTCGCGATATCTTTCGTATTCCTTCCTGTTCCTACCCATTGTTGATGGGATTAGTCTTGGAGGACCAGTCGAACATGATGCACAACATGAATCTCGGATCTTCGGTCATATGTGGAATGTAAACATCGTTGATATGACCATCGACAAGGAATTCCGATGAACGGAGTTTCCCGAGAATCATCTGGAAATGCGCCTGGGACATACCGAGAGACTCCCGCATATCCTTTCTCGAATTCTGCGACCAAAGCACTTCGCGAAGAACTTCCGGATCCTGGATACTTTCCTTCAGTTTGAAATACTGGATAAGTATCCGAGCCGCGACATCCTTCTCACGCGAAGACAGTTTCAGCGCAGGAAAGAATTCGAGCAGGGCACGGAAGAATGACGTCCCGGTGCACTTCTGAACTATGAAGTTATTCGGCTTCATTTGCGTTCTCCGGTTGCTGCTTCATAGCGTTGTCAAAGGCATACAGCGCATCCTCGATGTGTTTGCCAGCCCACGAAACGAACTCCTCGCTATACATCTCCGGATGCTCCATAACCTTGAATAGCATGCTCAGGAAGAACGACGTGTAGTCGAAGTCACGACTGTTCAAAGCCTGGACAGCCTTCTGATACTCCTGAACCAGCTTCTGATACTGAAGGTGCAGTTCGCCGAAATTCTTGGCGAGGTCCTCGTAAGACAGCTTCTCCGGCTGTCCATTTTTCTTTTTCTCTTCCATAGTCTTACTCTTAAGAATGTTTATTTTTCTTCTTTGATAATCTTCTTTTCAACTTCATTGCTCCACATCCTCTGGAAAGTGCCCAGTCGAACCATTCATCGAATCTTTCGTCTGGGACTGATTCATAGTCATGGAGACCGAAAACACGGAGATATGAGATTCCGATGCGTCCTGCCAATCTGTACAGAACCGTTCCATATCTTCTAAAGTCATTTCCTCGATAATCAAGTGGCTTGGCAAAATCGAAACCGAATCCATGAATTCTTTCGCTTCGTTGTCCGAGACGGTTGAGGCGAAGAAAGGCTTCGCGTCCAATGGAAGCGTGGTAGTCGTTCCGGTAAAATTCGTAGGCTTCTTCTGCATCCCGGCAGGGTCGTTCTCCATAATAGATCCTTCCATCTCTCCTTACAATTTGCTCCATTCAATCTCCTCCCGCTTCTTCCTTCTTCGCTCCTCCTCGGCGAGCCACTCGTCCATCGTGCATATGCCTATATTCGTTGAACGACATTTACCGCAATAGGAACCATCCCAGCCCTCGAACGCAAGCGTCTCATCGACAACGATGCAAAGGGAGTGGCAGCTCCTACAATAATAAACAAGTCCTTCGTCGAGCTCTGCCATTTCTATTCTTCTGCGTAATAAACCAACAGATATGTACCATCTGTCGACTGGAAAATATTAACTATGTGGTCTTTTTCTATTCCGTGTTCATTCACGAATTTGTTGATTTCCCGCATGTCGTTTGCGGCCTGGGTAAACATTTTCATATAGAACTCCTTTAGTTATCGCAAAGATAATAAACCGTTTTGTAAAATGAAAACATTTTTGTTTCATTTGTTATAACAGAATTAGTTACACGAAAAAGGAGGACCGTAAAGTCCTCCAATTCATCTACATCCGAGCTCGCAAATCACTTCCGCGAGAGCTTTGGCTGTGTCACCTGAGATATATGCTGGTTGTTCTGAATCAAGCGGGACTCCCAGAGACTTCGCAATGGCGTCGGCAAGGTGCCTGACTTCATGCACGAGCGTATTCTGAAACTCGCTTCCGGAAGTTGTCGGACCAATAAGCATGACGGCTCTTCTCCTGTTCTGGTTGGTATAAGTAAAACCGCAGTTATATCTGCACGATAACATAAGTTCTTCCGCCTGCTCCATTATTTCATCGGGAGCATGGGCGTCATATAAGCAAGACAATACGCCTTCTACATCATACCGCCTCGTAGCAAACAAGAAATCAACCATCCATCTTCCTATTCCGAGAACCCTGTGGATCATATCAATCTATATCATGTCGCTCCAGATAATAGGCTCTCCTTTCGCGTTGCAATCAGCAATAAACCTGTCGAACACTATGCCGTCGTAACCGTCCTTGTCATCAAGAGTATCCTTGACATAAAGGATAGCATGCATTTCATCAACCACAGAGCTGCCGAGATAATCGCTAATGCACATGTGAAACGAAAATACCGCATCGTAACCCTTATTGTTTTTCAGTTCTATACCACGGGAACGGAACAAAGAATCAAGCTGATCCTTGGAACGCATGGAAACCTTATTGCCGTTCATATCCCTCATGTTGCCTATGGCCCATTCACACATCTTCTTGGAGAAGTGATGACCATACAAACTCAGATACGCATCCATCCCCTCGGGAAGGATTTCGTAGTAATCCATTCTTGTCATGATGATATAAAATTAAGGGGCGAGTTTCCCCGCCCCGGTTGATTAACGCATCCGGCGCATTCCGCGCTCGTACATATCGTCCTGTTCTTCACGGCGACGATAGGACCCGCGCTCGCCATAGCCGTATTCGTCTTCCATCTCTTCCGTGAGTTCACACAGGGTTTCAATGGATTTCTTGGCCATCTTCAGCGCCTTCTTGTACTCGTGAAGGTCATCGCCTCCACGTTCCATCAGTCTAATCAGACCCATAATTATTCCTCCTTTGTTTTCGTTCCAAGGATAGCAGAGAGCATCCGCTTCATCTCGGACAATTCATCCTTCAAAGCAGCCAGCTCCTTCGCGCTCTTGACCTCCCGTTGTTTATCTGGATTCAAAGAGATAAGAAGCGCTTCGTATTTTTCGAACAGGTCTTTGTTGGTCTCGTAACTATCTATGATTCGCTTGCTGTTATCCCGAAGCGTCGTAATCTCATTCACGATAAGTCCCTGGTCTTCACTAATGAACAATCCTTTGTCCGAGAAATTCGCCGTAGAAGCGGATGCTGGCAATCCAAGGAAAGGTATCGTATCGCTCCCGACGGAAACAGTCAAGTCGGTAACCATACCATTGAACATAGCCTGTGGCTGATTCGGATTATACTGAGGAAGATGAGTATTGACAGAAACGACTCTGCCCACCTCGACCTTCGGTTCGTTCTTGTGCAGGATGAAGAGCGTTGCTCCCTGCGTCATCGCTTGAAACATAAGTTGTTGATTTGATTGTTAAACACTACGCCGTCGGCGCAAGCGGGGAGACAAGCTGGAGAATACCGGCATACCAATCATAGAAGAAAGTTACGATTCCGGTTCCGGCAAGATCCGCCGCCGTTACATTCGTTCCGCCGAAGAAGATAAGGTTGCGAGAGTTCCCGTTCAGCGTAAAGCGAACAGGAAGAGTCCCGGTAGTACCAGTCGGAATGGCGTTCGCGATGTTCACCGTAATATATCCCACGGGAGGAATCCGACGGAAACCGAGAGCAAAGTCAACGGTATCCGTGCCGACGGTGACCTGGCTTGTCCGCAAATACGGAACGCCATTCACGTTAGTCGTTACATTTACGCTTCCGAACATGATACACCCTCCTTCTTAGAAACTGAAACCACCGACACCAGGGCCATAAAGACCGTTGAAACCACCTTGGTAGTAGCCACCGCTCACATACGGAGTAGCGTTCACAGCCTGAAGATTAGGCCATACCACGGGGACGGTGTTAGGCTGACGAGCAGAAAGCTCGGTAATCTTCTGGTTCAGGGTATTGAACGCAGCCGTAAACGCCTCGGTCTGTTTGTCATTGGAAATCTGGCCACGGAGCTGAGTAATGATGTCCGCCTGCGTGTCAATCTTGGACTGAAGATCCCGCTCCTTAGCTGCACAGAACTGGTCGTTCATCGCGACAGTCTGGGCATTGATAGCATCCGTGATAGAACGGGTGTTGCGGTCCGCCTGAGAACCAAGCTGGTTGGTCTGCTCGATAGTGGCGATGCGGGACTCATAACCCTGCTGCGTGGTCAGAAGACGATTTTCGCAGCAGCAGTCACAGAGCTTCGACATCAGCGCAGCGTTGCCGGACTGGATGGAATTAATCAGCTGCGGAACGGAAACCGCCTGCTGAAGCGCAAGGCTGGAAAGACCGCTCTGGAGAGAAGCGACAGCGGCACTCACCTGATTATAATCCTGACCAAGCATGGTAGCCAGATTCTGGATTGCAGCACGGGACGCCTCACCGTTGGAATTGATCGCGTTCATCAGGAGTTCGCGACCAGCGTTGTTATCAATCTGGTTGGAGATGAAGCCAGCCCCGTTGTTTCCGCCCCAGCCTCCGCCGAAGCCACCGAAACCGCCCCAACCATTACCGAAGAAAAGACCAAGAAGGAATCCAAGGATACCGCCTCCCCAGCCATTGTTGCCGCCAAACAGACCGCCATTGTTCATAGCCATCCATGCGGGCACAGTACCCCCATTGTTTTCGGGAGTATAAACTACTGTTTCACTTGCCATAATACTTTAGGTTTTTGCAGTTATTTGCTTTAGTTTTTTGTTGCGCAACTACTGCAAAAGTATTTATGGCTGCTTATAAAAGACAATAATGCTAAACTCCCCGCAAACCATATTGATTTACAGGGAGTTATAATAGCATCGAGTTTTATTCGAACTTATAATTTCTTTAGATCCTTCTTATACCATTGGAGTTCTCGAAATCCAGCAACCTTCCTACCTTTCGGTATCTTGCCTTCACGAACGAGATTATCGAATTTCGCCCTACTGATACCAAGATATGTATATGCCTGATACTTGCTCATCGGATTATCCTTCCGCATTGACTTCAGGACTTTGGCTATCTGAATAGCCTCCTTTTCGTCGATGTTAGAATTACCGGCATCTATATCATCGATAATGCCGAGTAGGAGTTTCTTTATCGTTTGCAGCATTTCTCCTTTCTATAATAATACAATGCAAGATATGCGAAGATACCGGATATTAGAAGATAAACTCCGAACATCGACCTGTCACTGATCGGAATCCAGATATAATAATCAATAAGATTCAAAATATCGGTAACGAGAATATAATGAAGGAACATCCGATGATATGCGCAGAACTGAAATACATACGAGACAAGATAGAAAAAAGCAAGTGGGACAAACGAGACGCCGCCGAACAATGAAAGAATATCGCATCTAAACCCGTAGAAGCTTAGACAAGTATTCAACAGCGCACAAAATGCAAGGAGCATCGGAATTACTTTCAATGCTCCAAGCGTTAATTTGTACCAATTTTTACTTACAGATCTTTCCACCTTTCCCAAGCCTGTTACCATCTACGCGAAATCCAGCACGAGGAAATATCGTCTGATTTCTCGTCACTTTTTTACTGACAGTCGCTTTCTGCTTCGGTTTCTGTTTCTTCTCCGCCATAATGATTCAGTTTATATACCAATCCGTATTGCTGTAAACAAAATTCTCAACTTCAAAATCAGGATAAACCCATAGAATTTCCGGTTCGATTTCGAGATAAGGAGTAGGAAGAATTTGACCACAGAAATTATCTATCTTTACAATAATAGGAACATTACAACTTGATACTCCAGCAAGAAGCTTTGCATATGCAAAATCAATATTTGCGTCAAATGACGATACTGGTTTAACAACAAGGCGAATTCTTGCTCTTGTCTTCTTAATGACAGAATAATCAACAGATAGCCCACCAACGCTTCCGACGTTGATGCATAATTTACTGTTAACTATCCTAACATCGGCCCGAAGACACCTCATCATTTTATTGGTCTTAATGGTCCAAGAGAAATAGACTCAACTTCTTTTCTCGTATTATCTTCAAAATCACTATCTGGTATATAAGCGGTAATTACCATTCTCATAACACCAGGCTGCATTCCGCTCGTATCGATAAGAAGATAATAATCGCCATCAGTACCAGTCTTGATATCTGCTTGCGTATAATGCCTAACCGAGTTATCGCCACAATAAAAATCAATCTCATAATTATCAGTGCCCTGATCAAACCCATCGGCAGTTAAAGTAATCTTAAACTTCAGATCCTCGCCAACATAATATCTCCCGATATCCATATCTTATCTTACTTTATGATTAAAAGCGAAATTGAGCCAACAATACCATATAAAAGAATATTATACCATTTGGGCTCATATTCAAAATCGGCATCAGATGTCTTTCCGCGATTAATTCCGAGAAAATAGGCCAAATTATGCGCCGCCCACTCCCTGCGGATGCTACCCTCGCTACGATTCCACAGCCGACAACTTGGATGAAAATTCCGAATCATGGTTAATTCTCTGGAAAATTTCGATTTCGGAATCTGAAACGAATTGTACAACTTTATACGATCCGCGTAAATCTTGTACCTCACTTCTTGTCCTCCTTGTGCAATTCCTTGTACTTCTCGCTGTCCGGGTCGAACTTACTCCCGTGATAGAAGAATTGGCTCAAGGTATAGGCGAACACCTCAAAGATGACGATAATGAACAAGGTCATCACCACCCACTTCGCAATCTCCGCGAAAAGGGATTCCTCAATGACTTTACCGAAGCAAAAGCCAAGAATAAGCATTACCACGGCGATCGCTACCGCCGTCCAAAGCATGAAACGCTTGCAGAATGTCTTGATGTCCATATCTTATCCGGTTTATGGTAAAAAAGTCGCGTTGACTATTCGAAATACAAAGCATAAATGTTTGCATTTGCTCGGAACGCGATGCAAAAATGGCCATTCCAAATAAATAATGCCTCCGGCTCGCTATGAAGTCCCAATGTATTATAAAGGTCTATCTCTACATCACGGGTTCCGGTTGCCAAATTAAGCGAAATAAATAAAGACGCTTCACTTGTAGGAACGCCAGAAAGCAAATATATTTTTCCGTTATGATATAAATGCCCTTGATTCCTTGAGCCATTATACCAACTTGGTTGATCTGTAAACTTATAAAAGTTTAAGGCATTATCGAAGTTAAATGTATAATCTCCTTGTGAGAGCGTCGGCATAGCCATCCTATAATAACCAACCCCGCTATCTGCCTTTATGAAGCAATCCCCATCACTTCCAACAATAAACTCCGACCAAGCATTAGGAATTTTAAGTGTTTGAACGAGTGTGAGCGAATATGTGGTAACATCGCTTTCTGTTGTTGCCACAATACGATAGACAAGCGCACCAGTGTATCCACCAGACGGATAACCCGTAGATACATAAATGAGCGGGAACGGGTCATTTGAATCATATTTTTCCGTGCCAAAATTGACGGTATTACAATGGCAATTCGATACAAACCCGCGCTCCTCGGAAGGAATGGTATATGTTTGCAAAAGCGTTCCTGTTGCGAGATTATAAATCCAACAAGTAGAGTTATTTGCAGTAAACATAAATAGATAATCCCCGTAACATGCACCACCTTGGCATGAAATAGAAGTTATTGTGGCGACTTGTGCCGTTGCGACATAGTGTTGCTTTTCTGTTGCCTTGACCAATGGGCCACTATAAGAATGCTTCGTAAGGCCAGATGGTATAGACGGAGAAATCATCTGCGACAATTCCTTGCCCATAGCCGCAGAGAGAGGTGCGTCGGTAGCATTTGAATTAAGGGCGTTCACGACGTCGCCCTTGTAAAGCACCGTCCTTTGGCTTATCACCCGCTGCATCGTCCATGCCTTGTCTTGATTGCTACCGTCCTTTGTGCATAGGCATAGATATGCCGCACCTTCCGGGACGGTCAATACAATAGTCCCGGTTTCAAGCCATACGCGGCCACCGGAGACATAGGGAGGAGCGGACGAGGTGCTTGTAGGAGGCGTGTACGCGCTTGTGAAAAACGCATAAAAACCGCCATCACTTCCGCTAACGCCGACAACGGACAGGATTATTTTCTCTCCCGGAGTAACCGTTGGCACAATATGCCTTCCGAGTGCCCCCCAGTTGTTATTGCTACCTAACGAATAGCTATTGGCCGTCAACGAGGACAAGTTAACCGTTCCGTTGATGTCGAACACCGCTTGTCCAAGCTCCTTTCCTTTCTCTGCGGACAATGCCTTGTCCGAACCTCCAGTAGTGAAGTCGTTAATGATTCCTATGCTGGACGGTAGGCTTCCACCAGTTCCGTAAGGATATACAGTTTGATTTGCCATATTATTGTAGTTTTATAGTTTCATTATAGTTCTGGACCAGCAATAAAGGCCGTTTCGGAATCAGACGGGTAGAACACATCGTTATAGGTGTCGTACATTCCGGCGACACCATTTACTTTGGCTGGAACATAATTTTTAGTTGCACCGAAATTGATATGATAAAAACGACCGATGTATGTAGAAGTATCGTATGAAGATGCACCGGTGCGAAGTGTTCCTATCGCCAACGGATATGTTGTAGAAAAAGATGTTGGAACTCCAGACTTTTGGTTAGAACCTATTTGTGTAAAATCGCGGTAAACATAAGCGGTGGCTTCCTTCTTTACAACGATAATCTTTTTATTAGTCAATTTATTAGATGTTGAGCCGCCGAAGGCTTGACCGCTCGTAGTATTTTGTCCGAATCTCCAATATAGTCGCATGTTATCTTCTCCTGCCGTTGCCGTACCAAGAGCGAAGTCACAACTGTTCGCAGGAGAACTAATTCGCTCGCCAAGAATACTTGTCCACTGCGCCGTTGTATTCGTCGGCATCATCACGCAAGTTATCGGAAGGTCGTATGTTCCATACACTCCAGTATTGAAGTATTGTCCAGTTGAACACTCAATGTATTCGAGCGGCTTATATGCGTTCTTATTGAATGTCCCATAGGTGAAACTCCCACTCCCGGTGTTTGTGAACACCGTGTCGCTTACCGCATCATACAAGCCAACGGACGGAGAATCAACCGCAGAATAATCACGGACTAACACGTTATTCTTGTATATTTTGCAAGCGCAAATATCTATGGGCTTTCCAGAAGTAACGTGCGCTCCATTATTATTCAAGCCGAATAAATGGATTGTATTCGCGCTTGAAAACGATGAACTTGTCGTGTATGCTATTGCAACATCATCCACCAAAAGTTCGCCATTATATAATTCGTACTTGTGGTAATTCGACATATATTCAAACGCTTCGGCAGTTCGTATTTCTCCGCTATTACCAAAGCATAACGCAAACGACCCTATAAAGCTGTAATAGTTTGATGGAGCATAAAAATAGAAAGCCGAATCGGTAAGCGCGACACGAGAACCAAACACATATACATATTCGGTATATGGAGATATGTTTCTCGCCCATAAGACCACCCTCGTCGTGTTGTCTGGCGTAATGCCCGTATCAATATATGAACCGTCACCACCTCCACGAATATAAGGTATTGTGGTCGGTTGTGGTTGCGCCCCGCTTTGGTACACAAGATTACTACCGAGATAAGCCTTTCCAATAGCATTACTACCGAAATAAAGCCTTCCAATGTTACTGCTCCCTAATTTAATCATATAACAGAAAATTATAATTCAGTACCAGCCACGAAATTCGTACTTGTTGCGGATGAGTAAAACACATCATTATATGTATCATACATACCCGCTACATTATTTACAATGGCGGGTACATAGTTTTTATCAGCACCAAATCCAATATAGTAGATGTATCCATAAAAAGGATATTCAGAACCACTCCCGCTCAAGTTCGACGAGCCGACATACATCGTGTATGGGGTTGTAAACGTGGACGCAGTGACGGTTGCGGTTCCCAATTGCGAGTTATTTTTATAAAGAGTAAAAATGTTACCGTTCTGGGTGATTACCAAGTTGCTATTAGTTTGAGAAGAAGAATTATAAAAAGTGGACATCGCGGAACCATATCCGTAATAAAAATAACGGTTCGCGGCGGACGTGTTGCCGAGCATAACTTCTGTCATCTTATCGTTTCCACCTTCGGTATTTCTTGTTCCATAGAGTCGATTGTATGTTTTTGTTGAATTTGTAGGTTTGATTTTGGTCACAACTTTCGTTGAATTATTACCATATAAACCAGTGTCGAAATATTGTTGAGCGGTACAAGAAATATATTCCAATGGGGTATATGCATATTGATTGAAAGTTCCATAAGTAAAACTCCCGCTTCCAACATTGGTAAATACTTGACCGCTAACGGAGTCGTACAAACCAACAGAAGGGGAGTTGACCGCCGTATAATTACGGACAAGAACATTGTTCTTATAGATTTTGCATGCACAGATGTCAGCCGGAAGCGCCATATTTGCATGTGTGCCCTCGCCGTTATTCCCGAACAAGTGCATCGAATACCCGATACTTAATGTCCTTGACGGAACGCTCGCTTTCGTAACATCGTCAATCTTGAAACCAGCAGAACTCAATTCGTATTTATGATAGCCACCAAGATAGGCAAAAGCATCGGTGAACATTACATAGGGGTTGTTATATGAACCATAATAGACACCAACACTTCCAGTACTCGTCGCGTTCCATAAACTAATGGCAAAACCATATCCGTGGCTGTCAAACTGCCCGAATAATGTATTATTACTTATGGCCGGGTTCCAATTCCTTGCCCAAACAATAACCTTCGTGGTTTCATCCGGTATAATCCCGGTATCAATGTATGAACCGTCGGCACCTCCACGAATATAAGGTGTCATGGTCGGTTGTGGCCCGCCTCCTCGTCGGAATACAAGGTTACTACCGAGATAAGCCTTATCTATCTCGGTGGCTCCAAGAAACATCTTACCTATTTCCATTGTGCCAATATATGACATGCTACGAGGATTTAGGAATCAAGTACAGCGTCCCACTATCTTTCGTTGAAAGAGCGTTATATGCAGACTCGCTTGCAAGGAGAACATACTTCGGATAGTTGGACGCATCCGTCATAGACGCAACCGTTGTCGGAATATCACTCGTTGCCGCCGCGCCGATGTTCGTTCTCGCTTGGGCCTTTTGTGCGGAGGTCAGCGACTGAACCGAAGTGGACACAAACACCTCTCCGTCGTCATCAATCGCATAGAGGGTGTCCGGGTCGGGGCTGGCTGGCATTTCGCTTTCATCTTCTAGGTGGACGATGTTCGCATTACCGCCTCCGCTCCCGTCATCGTCTATCAAGTACAGAGTGCTTGCATCCGGCGAGGCTGGCATATCGCCCTCGTCGGTCAAGTGGACTTGCTTACTCGTTGCAATCTGCGCCGGAGTGAGATACTGCGTATCGGAGACGGGTATCTTCTCCGTCCCTGCCACCGATGACTTCTGCGAGAGTTGGTCTATGTCTTTGTATGTTACGCTCATATCTTATTGTTCGTAGCCCACGGCCACATCGTTTTCGGTAATCGCAACATCGTTGCGAGTGATGATCGTAATATTCTTCCCCTGTTGAACGACAGTAAGCGTACGACTTATCGTCGTACCCCCAGCAGTGGCAGAGAATATTATGTCCTTCGTCCGCTCAACATACCCCGTATGGGCATCGGAGGTGATTGTAACCGTTTGGTTTCCCTCCGATGCCGAATACGAGAGGTATATCTTCTCTCCCGTCCCGTCGTTCCAACCAATCTGGGTAGTCATTAGGAAATGGTCCAGTTGGTGTTGGAGGAAACGGTGACGGACTGAGCAGGAGTACCAGCAGCCGGGATAGTGACGGTGTTCGGGCTGATGGTGAGGTAGGCATCGCCAGCGGCTTGGGTAATGGTGCAAACGACTGCTGCGGAACTACCGCTATTCGGCGTGACGGTTAACTGCGAAGTCTTTGACGAAATCGTGGTGTTTTCGTCAATGTTCGAGAATGTGATAGAGAAAGCGTATTGTTGGGCCGCGCCGGGGTCACCCGTGATGGCCATTCCGTTATTCGTGTTCACGGAGTTCGCCGAGTAGGACGAAGGAAGCACCAAGCCGATGCCATTCGTACCAGTGAGAGCGAAGGTTAACTTTGAGGAGTTAGAAGTACCCGTAATGGTAAGTGTTCCACCAGCCTTGTCCACGGCGGCTGTCGCAGAATCGAAACTCACGAACTCCGTTTTACCTGATTGGATAATAGTCAAGGTCTTGCTTTCAACGCCGGACGCAGCGAAGGTGGCAGTGGTCTGTCTTGCTTCTCGTCCAGTGTGTGCAGATGCAGACCACGACACGGTATCGTTACCGTTACCGCTCGTTTTGTTTGGGTTAGCCCAGGATGCGTATGCCATAATATTTTAAAGTTTAGTTATGATTCAAGAATCAAGTACAGAGTGTCACTTTCCTTTGTCACGATTGCGTCGTATGCGTTCTGCGAAACGCAATACACATACTTTGGATATTGCGGATGCTGATGATTAAGATCCAGGGTGATGGTGTCGCCGTTGGTAAGTGTGATAAGAGCCGTACCATCAGCGGTAGAAGGAGTTGAAATGGATTCAAATCCGACACCATCTTGCCCGCCCTGCACTGTAATGTCCCCACTTCCAAGCAACGACTGGCTATTGACAGTTTTAATGGTTGAGCCAGAAACGAGCGCCTCTTGTGCGCCTATATTCGTCCGTGCCTGGACCTTTTGATCGGCAGATAGCGACTGCTGAACAAACTTGACAGCATTCTCGTCTCCAACCTGAATATTACCGCCACCAAGTATGCTTTGCCCACCGACGGTCTTGATGTTGGTTCCAGAAACAAGAGCGTCTTGTTTTGCGGCAATCTGCGACTCAATCTCCTGAAGCTGCTGCTCATCTATCTCGCCCGTGTCACCTTTTTCGCCTTGTGGACCACGCTCACCAGGATCGCCCTTGTCGCCTTTTTCACCTTTCCCGCTTCTTGACGAGCGCTTCCAAACGGTATCATCAGTTCCGGGGACAACATTCTGATTCGGCTTCACGGATATATAAGAACATCCATCTCCGCCGTCTTCCTCGGCATAATACACCTGGGTCAGCGTGTCATAGTATTTACCATGCACATAATTACCGTCAACCGTGATGGCTACTTTGTATAATTTGTTATCAGTCACCATATTACACAATTCTTAAATATCCTGTTTCCTGATCGAAGACCAAATGCTGATTTACGCCGAATTCTCCTTCTACAAGATGGAGATACATGTCATCATCGACATAAGCATTCGACCAAATCGAATCGCCCTTGTCGCCCTTGATAATTCTCTGGGCTGCTTGGACTATTGCGTCATAAGCCTCTTTCGCATTCACGAACGACTCCATTAAAAGGCCATAAGAACAGCTCGAGGTTATGCCGATATCCCTGATCTGAATCAAGGAATATCCTTCGCAGTATCTGCTGCCACCGTTCTTCAGTATCTGGAATGCGCTCTTCTCGTCCTGCGCGGCTACCAAAGCCAGACCAGCTTCTTTGCCGACCGTAAACGAGATGACGTATAAGTGAAATGCCTCGGACATAATTATCTTTCGTTATACACTGACAAACATAAGAAAAGTCTCCGCCGAAATGACGGAGACAAGTGGTTTAGTTATAGGAGAAAAGGATTTGTGTTTTACTGCATTCGCTTGGCTTTTATATTGGCGATGGCTTTCCTGAGTTTATCAGGCGAATGCTTGTCCATCATCATCTTCGGAAGAATCATAGAGCCGCCTTCTTCATACGCCCATTCCTGCTTGAGGTAATTCTCCGGAACATCAACTTCATACCAAGTATTTCCTTTTGGATCTGTCACGATGCGGACATCCGCATTCTTGTAGAGTTTCTTGAATTGCTTCGGAAATTCGTTATACTTACGAAGAATATCATCTTCATGCATATATCTCACTTCCTTTTTGATTGACGGATCGACATGGGGTTTTATACTTTTCAGTTCTTTCATTCTGTGATTCAAATATTTCACCCTCGCCCTGAAATTCTTTATTTCTTCAGCCCTCCGTTTCATATCGTCAACAACCCGTTGACCTTTTTCCGATGTTGCGTTCGGGTGATTGGCTCTCCACCCGTCATAAGCGGCTTGTTTTCGTGGTATCGCTTCAATCAATTGTTGATAAGGATTATCTGAATAATTTCCAGCAGGAACATAATCCCCATTCGGCAGCTGTGCAACATTAAACTTGGCATAATATCCATCCAGCTCACGCTGAATCAGATCTAATTCTTTCTCGTTTTCTTTACCGATTGTATATATTTTTCTGCTATCGGTAACAAGATTGCCATCGGCGTCGTAATAGTTAGTTTCTTTCGGATATCCTTCAATCTTCGCTGCGGTTTCTTTTGTAGGATAGCGCATCTTTGTCTGGCCTTTTTCTGCGGCATAACGGAGATTTTCCTGAATTTGGCGAGAAGTGAAATTTTCTGCGAGATAATCCTGTTGACTGGCTGATTTTGGATTTCTACGTATATCCAATTCAACGGTAAGTTCTTCCAACAACTGTTTGTCCTTTTCAATCTGCTTTCTCAAACTATCCGCAAACCAAGGAGACATATCAGAGCCATCATTCATCTTTTCCGTCCTCAAGCCCTCCATTTCACTATTTATGGATTCCTTGAGATTATTGATTCTTCTTTCCAGAGAATTAATTCTTTTTTGATTATATTCGCCATCAAGATTCATTTTCTTATAACCCTGCCCCCAATCGCTCTGGCTCTCCATCACATGAAGAACATCTGGTTCATCTACGGTAGTATAAGTACGGGAGTGGCCAAGAGTATTCGCATCGTAATGCTTTGCAGAGCCATTCGGAATTCTAGAGGAAGAGAATGTATATGTCTCCGTTTCTGGAATTTGCCTCCAAAATGCTTCCATTTTTTCTAATTCGCTCTTCGCATCGGCAATATCGGATTCGGTCAATTTTTCACCGTTTTTGAATCTTCCGGTAGCGATCCTTTCCCTGAGCATATTCATTCTATCTTCGGCGTTCCGAACGTCTGTCTTGTTTCCGAAAGAAAGCCCAATCCTATCAAGACCATAATCAGACCACTTTGTATTTGGAGTCCTATCATAAGTAATCAATTCGTCCTGAACGGCCTTCCTGAACTTGTTGTAATCAATGGATTTCTTCCCGGCAAATTCTTCGGACGCAAGAACCTTGTCAACAATCGCCTGCTCAACCTTACTCCCCTTGCCAATAAGCGCACGGACGTTATTTACGTTGACTGTCCCGTTCTTGCTTATTTGCTTTTCCAGCGGATTCCCTCGCATTAAAGATTTAAGCATATATCCGCCGCCGAGGTCTGCAATTTCATATGGCGCAGATGCGGCATTTGCTACAGCGGGAACCGCTTCTACAGCAGCTCTTGTGGCAGGCGCGGCATAAGTAAAGTTCGTACTTACTCTGCCAGGAGCCCTGTCGGTAAATGCACGGAACAAATCCTCGCCATAATTCGTGGCGTCATCAATGTAATTCCGGATCCATCCAATTCCTCTTGCCCCAGTACCAAGAGCAGCGGCAAGAGCAATGTCGCGGCCTACTCTTCCCCACCTACCTTCCGCAGCATCAGCGCCCATATGCCCGAGCCAGGTCAATGCGCCAGCCGGAGTCGGAGTAAGCCCGACAACGGTATCAACAGTATTGAAAATATCCTGACCGGCACGGTTCATCGCTTCAGATACGGGCTTAGCACCTTTCTGATATCCCTCCGCATATCTTGCGGCAGCAGCCTGCGAACCATTGAACTTGGAAGGAAGCGCGGCGGTGACCACAGACGGTTCTATCGCGCCACCAGATACTTCCGGCATAGTCTGAAGATAAGTCAGATAATCGCCGCCAAGAGGAATTACGCCATAAGGACCGCCATCATAGAAATAATTGTCAAGCGGACCACCGTCTCCGTGCTTCCATTTTCTGCTATTTCGCGCGAAGTTTGCTTTCTTTACCATCGCCGGAGAATAGTTCTCTTTATGAGCCAACACCTGAGAGGCAAACGCCTGAACGGATTTTCCGTGCTTCTTGGCGGCAGCAGTGAATGTGCCACGATTCTTTTTCTTTATCCGTATTTTCATATCAATCTACATTTATATGTTTCCAGGTCTTCCCCCGCTGGATATCCTTGTAAATATTCACAGATATTCCATACTGAGATAAAGTTACGCTCCGTTTCACGCCATTCTTAATATTCATTTTAATGAGATATACGATCTCACTTGTGACTTTCGCTTGCCCCTGTTCTTCGCCTCTTGCATGATTCGTCCTATTCCCTGAAGACGGTTTACGATTCGCATATCTCTCTGGATGCTCTGCAATATATTCTCTGCGCTGTCTTTTCCGCTCTTCGGTCCAACCAGCTCTTTTCTTTTTCGGATTGTTCTTGTAGTACTCCCGAACGCCTATCTTAACCTTTTCGCAAAAGTTTTTGTCGCGTTTTATACCACGAAGTTTTTCCTTGCCGATCCTCCTATCATCATTCGTGATATGTGCCATAGTCCTTGAATCAAGAATAATATTGAAACCATTATTTATAGAATCATATTTCTTGATATATTCGATTTCTTTATCTACAAGATTATCGTCACATATCTCAAGAATGTCAAACTCAAGCGCATCTATCCCATACTTATTTACGAAATTCTGTAATTTTATATTACAATGCTTTCCGAGAAGAAGCGATGACTTATGTCGACCATATCTCTTGTAGAAATTTCGACACTCTCCTATATACACACGAGAATCAATCGTATTTCGTATGATGTATATACCATTCAGCTTTCGCTTGTCGTAGTCAGGAACAAATCTCATAATATATCTACATCATAACCAAGGCGGTCAAGTTCGTACAACTCTTCATCAGAAATATCGTCAACATCAAAATCACCCTCGAGAATGCCGCCATCTCGATAATAGACTTTTCCGTTAAATATTTCCGGCTTAATATGGATTTTACCACCATCGGCATAACCCCTGTCAGCCGCAGCCTTCTCAAACGCGGCATTCGTATACACGGTGGAGTCAGGAATATCCTCGTCAAAGGCGAGATACTTCACATATCTCCGAGTCTCCGGATTCAAATCATTCACCCAGTTGTCAGGATTACTGATATCAATACCGGCATCCCGTTTCTTTCTCAGGAAACCACGGAGATTACCCGCACCCCAGTTATAAGCAGCGTATAACTTGGCGAGTTTCGCCCTGTCGGAATCATTCTCAGACCAGAATTCCTTCAGGTCTCTCGGGATGATACCCATCACCCAATCCCTGACCTTGCGGTTATACTCCGGATCATTCAGATCTCCGGCCTTACCACGCCCTCTGCCGAGATAATCCTTCAGCGTAATCGGCATTATCTGCCAAGCGCCCTGTGCACCAGCATGGCTCTTCGCCTTATCATTGAACGCGCTCTCCGCATATCTCTGCTTCAAGGCCCGTCTCGCAATCATTTCATCGGAGAACAGATTCTCAGCAGGAACCTTTACAGCAACGGGAGCAGGAGTATCCTTGACAACAGTCACGGGATATGCACCTGGCGCTGTGACAGGATAATTTACAATCATCCCGGTACTCTCCGGAGCCCGATAATCTCCCAAATCCGGTTCAGGACGGAAACGCAAAGGAGCTTCTATCGGATAATTGATGGGCATCATCGGCTGATACATCAGCGGAGATTCGTTCTGCAAATTCGTACGGAAGAATTTACCGCCTCCGGGATACTTCTTACCAAGCGCTCCGATCACTTGCAATGATTCCTTCGGAGTAAAATCAAATCTATTGGACAGATACGTATTAAACCTGTTTTTATAGAATGGAGACAAATCGCCGAAACGCTTGTTCTGCCCAGTCAATTGACGAAGAAATCCCATTTCCGATACATATTCTTCTGGAGAAGCCATCCACGTTCCAACACCTTTGGGGTCATTCCTCTGAAACAAATGTGCGACAGGCGCCACATCCGGATTTGCAGAATTGGCCATGAAATAATCCCTTCCATCAACAGATACTTGCGAAGATACTGGCATTCGATTAAACGCGGCATGCGTTCCCTCGTGGGCCAATAAAGCATTTGTATACTCTCTGCCAAGCTGAAGATGCTTTGCGTCAGGATTTATTCTGATTATATCGCTCCAGCCAGAATAATCCGCGTCCGCCGTTCCACCAGCCATCGATGGAGCAATCTCGACCCTAACGTTATCTAATTTTCCGACTCCAGGCCTATCTAACGCATGCCCCGAATGATATCTCCTCAGATTTGAGACAATATCATCATATTCGCCAAGAGTTTTCAGGTCGTCTATTCTAGCCAAATTCTTCGCCTTCCTTATGCCGTTGGCAGCAGCATTCCATCCCCAACCAACAAGATGGCCCAAACCGAACCCGCCAAGGCCAATCAATGCTTCTTTCGCACCCTCAGATACGGCGTCGGAATCACCAATACCATGATACATATTTTTCAGCCCATTCACCGATTTGCGAAAACCGGGATATGCCGAAGCCACCATGTCGGAAACAAGACCAAGATCGTATGCTTGAGATGCGCCAAGCCCCAATTTGGCAGCGCCCTTTGCGACCCAATGTGATGGAGAAGTGTAATCAATGCCCTCAAGTGCATATCTCGCAATCCCACTCGGACCGAGAACACCATATGTAGAACCGAGAATCCCGGCAGTGCCTATCTTTGGAAGATTGTTCCTTAACTTGATAACCCCGGGATCTTCCGCATTGTCGAAGGAAACAGAACCATCCTTCTCTATTTTTTGCCCAGAAGCCGTCATGATAGCCGGAGATTCGGCAATCTGTGCAGCCATTGTCGCATTGACCATTCTCCGAAGAACATCCCTGGCGACTTCGCCGCTCCTGGACGAAATGGCCCGTAATCTTTCGGCAATTTTTGATGTTTTCTCCTTGTCCATTATTATGCACTTTACGCAAAAGTACATAATAGATGTCAAGGAAAAGAAAAGGCAAGCAAATTACTTATTTGCTAAAAGCGATATAGGTGCGAACGAAAAACTGAACGATATTTTTCCGAAACCTGATACATGCTCTACGCATCCTCTCAAGCGTTGCGTTCTTCAGTGGCTTATAAACATCTATCTGCATATTACAAAGATAAGGTTTTTCTCATATAAACAGGCCACCCCTTATTCTTTTTTCTGGATGTACCCCCGGGCCTAATCATTTTGAAAAAATTTCAGACCTACACATGGAATACTTATTCATTCGAGAGAACAATAATATTTGTTCATACGAGAGGTACACCTCCTTGCCCCCACCCCCAATGAGTAGCGGGGTGCGGTGCCCCGCCATAAATATTTAACTAAAATTTCTACATCATGGAAAAGAACATTATTGAACTGTTCGGTGAAAGAGTCGTTGTTGAATTGAAGAAGGCCCTCGCAGAGCGTCGGAAGAACGCCAAGGCTGACGAAAAGGTCGACTCCGCTATGCTTCGTTTCAATGTCATCGAGGTGCTGAGGTCTCTCGGTGCCACTTACGCCATGGCTGGAGTGCAAGTCAATAAGGACTACACATGGCTTCGCGTGCAGGCGTCCAAGGACGGCTTCTACTATCCGATTGACTTCGGTCAGCGTCGTCAGGCCACCAAGTCCGAGCTCGACACCCTGAAGAGTCTCGTCGACGGCAATGAGCTCAACCTTCAGGAAGCCGTCTGTGTCGCCGGTATCCACCAGGTCGGTGAGAACGAAGAGCACTACTCGATGAAGTGGGACCAGTTCATCACCGGTGACGGCGAAGGCTTCGCATTCAGCGGTCCTGTCCGCAAGTGGCACGAGGACACCAAGTCCTACGACGGTCCCGTCGTTGAGTAAGAGGCGGGGAGCATATTGCTCCCTTCCTCTCTTCGACCAAGACGATTCAGTGGACTTTGAACGCGGCTGACGATTCAACGGATTTCTCGCGGCATCTCTCGCGCACGTGCGTGTCACGCGCTTAATAAAGCTCTAATCTTATCAAAGCTCTAATATCATGGAAGATCTTGTTTTATCTAACCTTGGTTCCGGCTCTCTCCTTTCTTCTTTCGCAACCGAAGACTACAAGGAATGGCTGGACAATTATGACTGGCGGGAGCAGGACTGATGTGTGAGCGGGAGACTGTCTCACTCTGCCCTTGTCCTTTTGCCTTTTGCCATTCTGCCTTCGGAATCCATTGCTTTGGTTTTTCCGAATCTCTCAGGGATTTGATGCATCGGGTCGGAGAGTCACCGGATTTTCCGGTGGTTCTCCTTCCCCCTGTACCCCTAACCTTTCCTTAGATTAAAATTCCAATCTTTTAGAAGTTCTATTATTATTACTCCTAAAAGAAAGAAATATATAAAGAAAGAAAAGGGTTCAAGATAAGGGTTGTTAATTAATCCCTATATCCCCTACGGGGGAACTCGACCCAGCGAGTATAAATAGCCGTCAGGCTGGGTGCGTTCGTAAGATACGAGGTCGGAAATTAAAATCACAACTTATATGCAGACATTTTATGACGCTTTTCGGTATATGTATCTCAGACATATCTAGGAAAAGTATGCCGACAATCCCGCTTGGGCAACGGAGGAACAAATTGTTGAGAATCTTGGCGGCGAAGATGCCATCGAAGAAACCTATGGTCTTTGGACTATGGTTTCTGAGCAGAGCCAGAAGAAAGTTCTTGGCTTCAACTCGAATGATGTGCAAATGCTTCTTAACATCTGGAACAAATAAGAGGATATCGCCATGAAAGTCAAGTTATGATAGCCCGGGAGTCTAAATCACACCTGATGAGACCGGGACGAAACGCCGAGATTGGCGTCGTGTGAACTAAGGACTGTTTTCTCCGTATGACTCCTATAAAACCGGAAGGTTTACCGAAGTGTTAAAAGAAACGGATGTACAACCCTCATGAGATGCAGGCTGTCGGAGGGTGGAAGACTTGAGAGAAAGGATGACTTGCAAGATGGCAACGCTGATGGTATCCAAACCTCATCAGTAGCACCGTTCGTCGGAGCTGGAAGGCTCCTTTTCTTTTGATAAATCAAAACTACAATCATATGGATGTTTACAAATACATTTCTGATGAGGTTCGTGAATATTGGAACCTGACCGAGCAATATATGAATGAAGTAATTCATTCTGCTCCCGAAGTAACTACCGAGATGGCGCAAGCACATCAAGGCGCTCTTCATAATCTTCGAATGATCATTTCTCAGATAAACTTTGAGATTGGTCAGTATGAAGAAGAAATAGAACATATCCAATAAACATAGTACGCGTATGAAACAGTTCAAGAACAAGAAGGTCCGTGAGACCAAGCCTTTCGAGGGCAAGATCAACCAGCTCAAGCGTGAGAAGCTCGTGCTTTGCACCATGGTACAGTTCGAGGGCTTCAAGAAGGCCATGAATAACGCCAATATCGACTACGAGCTCGGTGATTTCTACAAGGATGGAATCATCGTAGTGAAGAAGTAGAAGATGTGACAGTCAACTATGAAACATTTTTGTTTTATTGGTTGATTGTCACTATCTTTGGATTGTATAGTTATCGTGTGTAGAGAGATTATCAAAATCTTGATGACAGCACTTTAACTATATTGTCGTTCGCCCAACAAGCACGGCTGCGAAGTCCTGCTTGTTTTAAATTAAATTAATTATGTATGTATCTTTTGTAAACCCATTTAGGAACGAGTTGAAGTTTTCCCTTTTTGAGTTTAGTTGCCATAAACGGAAAACCGAATATGGAACGATTGATAGGGGATTCATTCTCGTTATCTGCAACATTATGATTATTCATAATTGGATAAGCTAATTCATTTTATGGCCCCTTAGCTCAGTTGGTCAGAAGCGCCCGGCTCATACCCGGTTGGTCCCAGGTTCGAACCCTGGAGGGGCCACTTAGTTTTAAGAATTATGAAAGAAGAAATATCAGAATATTATAGGCAGAAAGGATATGAACGACTATATGTCGCTACTAATCCTGAACCAAGGCGTGTCGCTGTTTTATATAAGAGCGACAAAATTTCTGTGACCATGAGTTATGCGAAATATTTGTACACTTCTACATATTGTGAAGATATTGATGGAAGCGTATATCATATTGACCATATTAATGGCGATAAGATGGATGATAGAATTGAAAATCTGCAAAAGATAACTGGACGATATAATCGGGCCAAAGACCACGAACCAAGAGAAATGACCTTGTGTAAATGTCCGGTTTGTGGGACTGAATTTCTGTTTCCTACTCGTAATCTTCCATTTCATCCAAATCCTTGTTGTAGTAGAAAGTGTGGCGGAATAAAATCACATTGGAAGACTAATTCAACAAAATAAATGACAAATGAATTCAATCGATAAATTGCAAGCTCGTCTTTTTCGCGAATATGCTGGTATTAAAAATGGCTATATATCTCAATAAGCGCGACAAAAAGCCAAACAAAAGAAGAAGAAAAAGAAAAAGAAGAAATAATAATGGTCCTTTAGTTTAACTGGTAAAACAAACGGATTCCACAGTTCTTTGAAAGAAGAAATTGTGTGCGCCAGAGGAAACTCTGGATGTAGAACCTCTTTAATTCGGTGAAGGCTAAAATAATCTGTATGTATCACTTTTGCTTGCCGACCTAACGGGTCAAATGGCTGTGAGGGCAGTCGTCAACCCTCCAAGAGCACATGAAGTCCACTAACAAAGTGCAAAGCTTTGTCATCTTATGATGTTTGGGTAATGTGAAAGTCTTAATACAAAGACTTTGATGGATTATCATGCTAATACCGAGCCAATGTTAAATGATGGAAACTTGAATGAAGTTACGAAAATCATTAGACAGTGTGTAGAGACTATACAGGAGGAACCTAAGTTGAAATTATACTGATGTGGAGACTTTCAGCTGGAGAAAAGAGCCTTTAAGCCGCAGAAACTAAGTATATCTTGCAAGATTTCAATATGGTTAAGATACAGTCCAGACCACAAACATACGGAATAGGTGGCTAACACCCGCTTTCATTTGTATGGTAGTGAAAACTATAGTGGTACGAATCCGTTGGTCGAAGGTTCAAGTCCTTCAGGGGCCACAAGTCAGGTTGACCATGCCTGATTTTTTTCATGTAGTACGCTTACACAGGCACGGTTGTGAAATCCTGCCTGTTTCTGACCTGATAGTTTAACGGGGAAAACATGGAACGGAAGGTGAAACACGTATCCATTTGGCTGTTCGAGTCAGCCTCAGGTCACTAAATCTATAAACACTAATATTATGAACGAGATCAAAACCCTTAATTTCTTTGGCGAGAATGGTATCACTTCCACTTCTGCCAATCACATCGCTAACCTTGCCAAGGAATCTGTGCGTAATGTGCATGAGAAAATCGCGGCTACGCGTTTCTATTCTGAAGCAGTCAATCTTCTGGCTGGTGGTGATCAGGTAATTATCAGTAGAGGCATGGATACTGATGCCGCCATTGAGCTTCCGAAGTTAGTTAATCAGATTGCTGATGCTAATTCTCTCATCGCCTATCTCCGCGAGGCCATCAAGGAGAAGGAGCGTAAGATGCGTGAGGCGGATGAGTATCTTAACAATGAAGACAGAAAGGCTCTGGAGGATAACCTTCGGAATCATGACGCAGCTCGTCCTGCCAAGGATGCATATCCTACAGAGGAGCAAATCAAGCAGACCTGGAGCGTCGGTGAGCAGGAGAAGTATCTTTCTCTTGAGGCCGAGGCATCTGCTCTTGGCAAGTTCATCCACGAGGATGGTTACATGTCTCGGGCTCGTATCGACCTGATGAACAAGATTAACAATCCTTGCAAGGTGGACTTCAATGGTAAGGATACGATGATTCATTCGTTCATTCCTACCGTGAGCATTTCCACTGTTGATGAGGTGTTCAATTCTCTTCAGGACCGTTATCGCACTGTTCAGGCAGAACTGAATGGCATGAAGAAGCGTATTCAGGATACGATTGATGTCGAGAAACTCCGCATTGACCAGGAATATGCCAAGGCCAAGCGTGAGTGGGAAGCTCAGCGTCGTGAACTTGAGCGTTGGCGCGACCGTATCGCTGATGACGAGGAGATTCATCGAAAAGAACTCCTGAAGCAAGTGCAGTCTCTCAAGATTGTCATTCCGAAGCGTCTTCGTGGCATCTATGATATGCTGATGAATCAATGAGTTAGCACAAGAAAGGAGGAAAACAACTGACGCTATGTATAATTTTCGCCTGTTTATTTGTGATTAGTTTACTGCTGTTAATTATATGCACTCTTGCGGACTGGCGTGATTGGATATTTACAGCTCTTTGTATCTTGCTTTTTGTATCTGGAATAGGAACAGTTATCTCTGCTGCATTCGTTGAACGAGATGTAAAGCCAAGAGAATATCCGGCATCCGAATATGATTTTAAGATTAAAGTGGTTGAGTTTGAAGAACATAGTGATACTATTTTAGTCGTAATTCCAAAAGAACATTAATCAACTAAAGTTGGTACTGATTGCTTGCATGAATCCAACTTGAATACCAGTGATGGATGTGCCCTTATAAGCCTGCTCTTTGCTTCCGGGCGGAGATACAGCGGACAACCATTATTAAAAGTAAGTTTCAAAAATGTCTTCATCGGATAAATTTCCGAGTCCATGACGCTTGAATGCAGAGACTTAGTTTTTGTCCTTGAATTCCGATGGAGGTTCTTGACCTTGACCTTGCTTTTGATTTGTTGCACATTCATCACTGGTAAGTTGATTTTTTATTTTTATCAGACTATGTACTACGCTTTAAAGCTTGACGAGCATACTCGCGAAAGGCTTCTCGAAATAGCTAAATCACTTTGTCCTATTCCTGATGACTGGAAGATATATTGTGACCATATCACAATGTGTCATTCAAGTAATGAAAAATGGGATAGATGGAAACCATTTCTTGATAAGCTTCTTGGAGAAACATTCATGTTTCGTATAACTGGATACGGTAAAAGTCATAATGCATTTGCTCTTACCGTAAATTTTACCACTGCAAATCCGGTATCTCATATTACTATTGCCTGTGCTCCGGGAGCTAAACCTGTCCAGTCAAACGACATTAAGGACTGGCATTATCTGGGAGAATATGATCTTATAGAACCACATATTGGCACAATTGAATTATGCCCATGACAAATGAACAGAAAAGAGACCTTGGCTCTGAGATTCTCAAGAATATGAATGTAACCAAGGAACAGTATATCGAGATGTGTAAGCTCTGTGATGAGCTGGATCTTAATCGCCCTGAAGCGGAGCCAGAAGAGCCGTCTTGGGGCGATGTATTGGGTGCTGAAAATAATTAAAACATTTTTGTTTCTCTCACTGATAATCAGTATATTTGTAATGCTATGGATAAGAAATTCAACTGGAAGCAGGCACTCGCTGTCTGCCTTTGTCTCGTCTTTACCTGGGTAGCCGTATCTCTTTGGGTGTTCTCTTATGAGATAGTGGACTACATCCATATACCCATAGAATGGGTTGAAGTTTCTTCCATTGTAATGGGGTGTCTTGGGCTGTCTTTTTCTTGTCTGGCTTATGAGCAAAAAAGACAATTATAGTCCAGAAGTGAAGTTTTGTGTCAAATACTTGCTTAATCAAGGCATCAATTCGACAAATTTCGTAAAGGTACAGTTGCAATTAAGCAGTGATGACGCAGACTTCAATCTTGTTCCCGTTCCGGGTTCCCAGAAGAATTTCTTCACGGAACTCGCGGAGAAGATGAGGGAGTTGTGGCCTGCTGGAGAGAAAGATGGTAAATATCCATGGAGAGATTCTGTCAGTAATCTCTCCCGTAGGCTTCAGGCTCTCTGGAAAGACAGAGGATTCGGTGAAAAGACCGTTGAAGAATGTCTTACTGTTGCACGCAGGTATTTGGCTCAGTTTGAAGACAATGCTAAATACATGCAGACTCTCAAATATTTCATTCTCAAGCAGGATAGTATAGTCGATAAGAATACTGGTCGGATCAAGTATATCAATAAGTCCGTTTTTGCTGATATGCTCGAGAGTAATTCTGTCCTGGAGGAATGGGGAGATGTGTTCGAGTCAAGTAATACGATTGAACAAGGAGAACTTATATGAAAAATGTTAGCAAGAAATTATTCAGCTTGGCAGATTCAGCTGTCGTTGCAGCCGTAATTCTACTGATTGCCAGTATTGTTGGCTTTATCATGGATAGTGCATGGTGCGGGAATGCCTTCAATTCTGCGATTATTCTTTTTATTCTTTCTCCATTTACTCGTGGATTCGCTACGATTGTTCAGAATGCAGAACAGCTGAATAAGCGCTGGATGGTTAATATTAATAACGCAGAAAATGAAGACGAGAAATGATTTCCGGAACAAATACCAGTAATTCATTCTTTGGAGATGTTGTCAAGGATGTAGATGATATCGATATCGCGATAGGTTGCGGTCAAAATCAAAACCTGTCCATGACAGATGTCATTAAAGACTTGCGGGAGAGAAAGAAGAATGTAGAAAGTGGCGGTATCAACTGCATTCCGTTTCCTTTCAAAAGGTTTCGGAATGAGATCCCCGGTATTGAGCAGGAACAGTATGTAGTGATTACCGCTCCGACCAAAGGCGGGAAAAGCCAATTCGGGAGTTATGTATATCTCTATCATACGATTGATTACGCCTTCTCTTATCCAGACCAATGTTCTGTGCACATCATATACTTCGCGCTTGAGGAATCTCAGATGCGTATCAAGCACAGATACATTTCGCATCTCCTTTACAAGCTTGACAACATCAGACTTTCTCCTACTGACTTACGTTCCACGGATTCCGACTTTCCGTTGTCTGATGGTATCTTGAATCTTCTTGAAACGCCGAGATACAAGGAAAGACTTGAGTTCTTCGATAAGTGTATACAGTTCGAGACCGAAGATACCAATCCAACTGGCATTCTCCGCGTTTGTGAAGACTACGCCAAGTCCGTTGGCGAATATAAGTCTTTAAAGAAGAAATCCAGAAGCGGAAATGGGCAGGATGTCGAAGTGTTTCAGTCTTATACGCCGTATGATAAGAAGCATTACAAGATTGTCTTCATAGACCATATCGGTCTTGTGGACTTGGAACGCGGAATGACATTGAAACAATCGATGGACAAACTCTCCGAATATTGCGTCAAGTATCTTCGTAACCGTTATAAGTATACTGTCGTTGCCATTCAGCAGCAGGCAATGGAGAGCGAAGGACTTGATGCAATTAAGCAGAAGAGAATGATGCCGAGTGTTGCCACCTTGGGCGATACGAAATATACTGCTCGCGATGCGAATCTTGTGATTGGCTTGTTTGATCCGTATTTCTTTGGGCTTCCGAACTGGCAGAAGTATACTATCCAGGATGCGAATGGTGATGGATTGCTAAACTATTCCAGATTTGCCCAGCTCATTCGTGGACGAGATGGCGAACAAGGAGGTATTTGTCCGATGTTCTTTGATGGTGCCGTGTGTGACTTTGAAGAACTTCCGCTTCCTTCTGACCCGAATGTTCAGATATATTACGATCGCGCTAAGAGACTGAAGCAGTCTCGAAAACAAAAGAAAATACAACAGAAAACCACAAACTTAACATTATTATCTCTCTTTAATTTCAGACCCAAATGGAAGAAGGCAAAATTCTTTTCCAGGTAATATCTCAAGGCGATGGAACAGCCGTCCAGTGTCATACTGAAAGCGCCGAGGAGATATTCCAAGTCGCTCTCGCATTTCATTCTATTTTAATCAGCAAGCCTAAATTCGCTGCTGCGCTGGCGTTTATCGCCAGTATGTACAACGAGGATCCAAATTTCGAGAAGGCCCTCGATGAGGCAACAATAGACATGCCGGATTTTGATTCCATTCTTAAAAATATCAAGTAACATGGCACGAGGTAAAGATTACACTACCACAGAACTCGCCGAGATCAAAGGCTATCTCAAGGATGGCTGCACTTATGCTGAAATAGGTGAATTGATGGGTCGTTCAAGAAAAGCTATTGAGCAGCTCGCTCTTCATCAGGGATGGACACGTGGTCGGTTCAAGGAGAGTTCTGACAATGTGGCTCCCGTTTGGAAGACTACTGTTGTGGAGACAGAGCAGGAGCCTAAGAAACCCGAACCGGCTCCTGTTAAAGAAAAGACGCTTTCCGATTTCGCTCCGCGTGAGATTATTAAGCATCTCTACAATCTTGGCTACCGCATCAAGGGCTCCGATTGGAAGCTCGTGTGTACGGTAGAGCAAACCGTAAACTTAAAGGACATTATCAATGGCTAAGACAATTCTTATTTGTGGTAAGACCGGCACTGGTAAGACCACTTCCATTCGCACTCTTAATCCCGAGGAGACTGTTATCCTTCGGGTAATCAATCGTACTCTTCCGTTTAAGTTTGTCGGTAAATACGGTAAGGAACAGAAGAATATGTTCAGTACCCCTACCTACGAGGATGTTCTCAAGGGGTTGCAGTGGGCGAATAAGCAGGCTCATGTGAAGAATATCGTCATCACCGATGGGACTTACATCATTCGTCAGGAGTATTTCAAGCTTGCCGCTCAGAAGGGCTATGACAAGTACACGGGATTTGCGACACATATGCAGCAGATTCTCAAGGCCATCCAGGAGCTCCGCGATGACATTAAGGTTTTCATGGAGTATCATGTCGAAGCTGTGATGACCGATGCAGGTGCTGTCGAATACAAGCCTTCCACTGTTGGCAAGCTGCTGGATAATCAGTATAATATCCTCGAGAATGTGGATATCGTTCTGTTTACCAGTCCTCAGTATGATGACAAGAAGATTTCGTATGGCTTTGTGACCAACAGAACCGTTGACCGTTCTGGCGCTGAAATTCCCGCGAAGAGCCCGATGGGTATGTTCGAAGAGGAATTCATTCCGAATGATCTCGCTTATGTCGCTCAGAAGATAGACGAGTATTATGACTAAGGATGAACTTCAGGGAATCGCGGCGAGACGCTTGGCGAACTCCAGGAGGCTCGTCTGTCAATGGGCTACAGGTGTCGGCAAGTCGAAAGTGGCGTTACGGTTCCTTGAAGACCATCCTTCACTGAACTGTCTTATTCTCGTTCCGGAAGATGACAATATAAAGAACTGGAAAGAAGAATTTCGGAAGTTCAATGTCCCGGATGATAATGTCACTATTGCCTGTTACGCCTCGCTGCATAAGTTTCTTCATACCGGCTGGGGTCTCATAGTTCTTGATGAGGTCCCACATACCGATACGGAGAAACGCACCGCAATGCTCAAGACCATAGATGGAGATTATGTTCTCGCACTCGGAGCTGTCGTTGATGAAGAAGAAATGGATTCCATTCAGTCTGTATATGGCAAATTCGATGTGTCAAGGATTACTATCGAACGAGCTATGGAGGCGGGATGGATACCAAGGGTAAGTGTTTATGTGTTGCATCTCCAGATGGACGATGTGCATCTATTATATTGGTACAAAGGTAAGGCATATTCCGAAAAGGGATATTATACTATCTTAACCAATAAGGTTGATGCGGCTGTAAACACCTATAATCTCAAGGCGAACAAGTTCAACAAGTTGCGGATGTTGTCAGCCGGTAGTGCCAGAAAACGCTTTCTTGGTGAGAGGAAGGAAGAAGCATTACGAAAACTATGTCAGCGTCTCGAATATAAGGGGAAACGCTTTCTATGTTTTTGCTCGTCGATCGAGCAAGCTGAAAAACTGGGCGGAGATAATGCATATACCTCCAGGAGCCTAAAGTCTCAGGCGCATCTTGACAGGTTCAACAATCACGAGATAAATTCCCTTTTTGTCGTAAGTAAACTTATCGAAGGCCAAAACCTTAAGGACATTGATTGCGGCATTATTGGACAGCTTGGAGGAACCGAGAGAATCTCTGTTCAGCAGATAGGAAGAATCATTCGAAGCACAAATCCAGTTGTTTATATACCAGTATTTGACGGTACTAAAGATGACAGTTTTCTTAATACCGTAACGAGCAATATATCAAGAGATTGCATCAAACACTACAAATTCTAACTGTTTTACTTAATTATTAGAACCAACATTATGATTGAGAAACTCGTAAAAGAATTCGAGAAAATCTATGCTTCCCTTGGCAAATCCAAGAAGCTTATTCTCGCCGACATCGACAAGATTGATGAGAAATATCGCAAGCTTGCCCAGGAAGAGAAGAAGAATCTGACCGATAGTCTTGCCATCCTGAATGAGCAGATGAAGTATTATTCTACTATTCTTGGTGGCAATGCCGGTGAAGCGAAGGACGAGGTGGTAGAAGAAGAACCAGCAATTGAAGACACTATCTTCCCCGAGAATAATGTCCAGGAAGAGAAAGTAGAAGTTACCGCTACTGTTGAGAAGATTGAAGAACCCGTGTTTGAAACCACCGAAACGGAGACCGAGAATGAACCGAAGGAAGAGACCAAGACCATCGAAGAACCCGTTGCTGCTGACGTGGTTCCTGCTGACAGTTCTGCTACAGCTGATAATGTCGCTGTTGAGTGGCCTGATAACGCCGTCGAGGAGAAAGAAGTGAAGAAGGAAGAGGAACCCGTTGCGGTGTTCGCGACCGATGACAATGGTTGGCCTATTCCTGATGACTGGAAATAGTCGTACTTATATTACTTATTTTTGACACATTAAAATACTTAAAATATGATTGAGAATTTCAACGCTACCAAGAACAGCTCTTCCGAGAATTATGTCGAGACCAAGAAGTATATCGGTGTCGCCAGTATTAATGTTCTCTCTGTGAATCCGAGCAACAATACGCTTCGTATGTATGGCTGGCAGATTCCTGAAGACGCCGAAGAGCCGAAGTATGTGACTACGAACAATGAGGGCAAGAAGTCTGCCCGTATTCGTTTCCTCGTACAGATTCAGGATCTGAGTGAGAAGCCGGTTATTGCCATCGATTTCTGGATTCGTCCGGATATCCAGTTCAATAAGGACCAGACCAAGTGTCAGGTGATTGACTCTTATGGTCGTACTGCATATGCTACCAAGGCGGAGGTTCAATCCCACAGTATTCCGCAGTATTCCAATGGTCCTGCTCAGATTGCTTCTGATTACAAGCCCGCCCATGTTGGCGAGGAGGCGCTCATCGCTTTTATCATGAAGTATCTGAACGTGACTCCGCTCAAGACTTTCATTAAGGCTTCCAATACGTGGGTTGATTCCAAGAATCCTGGTCGTTTGACTATTGACCGCTGGAATGACCTCTGCAATGGCAATGTCAATGAGGTCAAGGAGTATCTCAAGCTCCAGCCGGAGAATCGCGTAAAGGTTATCCTTGGTATCCGCACTACTGACGATAACAAGTCTTTCCAGACTTTCCTTTCCTCTACGTTCATCAGTAATGGCGCCCGTGTGGATATCACTACCGGCGAGTATTCTTCCGCTCGCAAGGCTATTGACCGTTGGGCTGAATATCACAGCGGTTCCAGCTTCTCTGCCACTCCGGTTAAGGAATGGAGCCTGGATGCTACCGAAGTCGTTGATAATTCTTCTAACGAGAATGTCAATACTTTTGGCGGCGATGACTTCACGAACAATAATATCAACGATTTGCCGTTCGATTAATAGCCATGGATTCCTCCCGTTTCTTCTGCATGATTACGCAGACAAAGAAGAACACGCTGGATATCAGAAGGGAGGATATTTCTTTGTCTGACGCGGAAATCCTTCAGCGATATATGGGGTTGAAGGATTTCCCTTGTTCTATTTCTTCTCCGCTCCGTGAAGATGATGAACATCCGTCATTTTCGTTTACTGAACGGAATGGTACGGTGTTTTGGAAGGATTTCGGAACGGGTGAAGTAGGTACTGCGACGTCACTGATGGCGAAGCTTTGGAATGTATCTTATTCCGAGGCACTCCTGAAAATCAAGTTCGACTCTGGGGAACCAATCCCCAGGGTTGGACTTATCAGGAAGTATAAGGGCAAGGTACATCTGACCAAGGCTTCATCGCTGAAGGTGAAAGTTCGTGAATGGAAGGACTGGGACCGGGAATTCTGGAGCAGTTTCGGAATCTCGCAACGGTTCGCTACATGGTGTAATGTATATCCCATATCTCATGCTTTCTTTACCAGACCGGATGAGAACGGCAAGGACCATACTACCTGCGTTCCTATGGATAAGTATGCCTATGCCTATTTCGAATGGAAGGATGGCAAGGAAAGCATCAAACTCTATCAGCCGTATTCCCAGACGATGAAATGGTTGTCGAAGCACGACCATTCCGTGTGGGATTTATGGAAGCAGGCGTTCAAGTGGGCAGAGAAGAAGAGCGATGAAGTACTCGTGCTGACTTCTTCCAGGAAAGATGCGATGTGTATCTGGGAGAATCTCGGAGTACCCGCAATGTCTCTCCAGGGAGAAGGATATGTGCCGAAGCCGCAAGTGATGAAACAGGTGCTTGAACGGTTCAAAACGGTCTACATCTGGTATGACAATGATTTCAAGCACAAGGATGACAATCCCGGGCAGGATAATGCGAAGAAGATTATCGAGCAGTATCCGTCCATTGTCAATATCTGCATCCCTGAAATTTATCAGAGTAAAGACCCGAGCGATCTGTTCAAGAATCATGGCCCACAAGCCTTGCGGGATATATGGGATATTAACAGAATCAGATATGAAAGTAGTCATACTTAACTATGCCGGAAACTATGTAGAGGTTTCCGATGTGCCGACGGATATTGCCAAGATGGTGGAGTCCGATGATTTGTTCGAGATGGATGCCATCAAGCGGATGGGTTACAATCCAGAAGATATCCACTGGATGTTCACCGGTAATGAAATTCCAGTATTCTGGAAGAATGAAGTAGCTCCTTATACCTGCTTGTAATATATCATATTATGGAAGAACAAGATTACAATATTAAGGTCACATTTAGCATATCATATGATATCGAAGTAAGCGCAGAGAATAAAGATGACGCCATTAGGCGGGCGATAGACTATGCGTTTGAAGATTTTAGTGAAGATCTGCGCGGAAATATAGATGCCGAAGATTTTGGAGTGGAGGCCGAAGAAGATGAGTAACTCGAAACTGCCTAATATCAAGGACATGGAAGAGAACTATGACCGATATTATCTCGTTCCATTTCCTGATTGTCAAAAGTTCGAAGAGCTTGATCCGAATTATGTTAATATCATCCCTGCATATGAAGATGGATTGCCAATCTGTTTCGTAAATGCATGGTGGTTAGATGATGATTGCGAAAACGATGAAGACTGAGGAACTCGCAAGAGAACTTAATGCTGGCATCGAATGCCCTGTTTGCGGTACTATTCTTTACGAGCAGGAACCACAAGGAGTATTCGTTGGAGAACCGAATATCCACGCATTTGTTTGCGAGGATTGCGGTATTTCCATAATAATTTCCAATTTCTTAGAAGACGAATAATGGATTTTGAGAAAGTTTGTACAATCTTTACGATGCAGGAGCCGTATTATGGCATCCTGTTGTCTGCAATGGATAGGTTTCCTACGACCAAGATAGATACCATGGGTGTCTGCCGGTCAGGAAATGTATTCCGACTGGGATATAATCCCGACTATGTTGCAGACAAGGATTTGCCTACGCTTCTGTGTATGCTGAAACACGAGTGCATTCATATCGCATTCAATGTGTTTACGATGTTCGATACAGAGCCCTCGTGTCAGGCTGAACACGAACTGAGGAATATGGCTGCGGACATGGAAGCGAACAGCTATATCGACTGGTCTCAGGCGCGGGGAGTTACTCCTTTATTTGCTCAGGATTTTGGATGGGATAGTTGCCTCGGGACCATCGAGTATTTTAATCGGTTAACTCAGATTAATCAGCAACAGCAACCTCAACCCCAGAAGGCCAATGCAAAGAATCCTCAGCAGCCGTGCAATGGCGGTCAGGGAGGACAAGGCGGAAGTCGATCCAGAAATAACAATCAGCAGAATCAGCAGGGTCCCCAGAAAAATCAGCAGAACCAGAACAATTCTCCTGATGACGAAGAAGGTGATGAGGTAGACAATCCTCAGCCTCAGAATCAGCAAAACGATATGCAGCTTTCTCCTCAAATGCAGCAGGAAGCCGATAAATCGTTCGATGACCATTCCATGTGGCCCAAGGATATGACCGAGGAGCAGATGGAGGATTTGAAGCAAGCCATCGATGATCTGTGCGACTTCGCTGCCGAGGAAGTGGAGAAAGGCTGCGGGAATGTCCCTGGAGAGATGGTTGGCAGAATCAAACTGATTCGTGACAAGAAGAGGCCGAAGCCTGTTGCTGACTGGAAGAAGTATTTCCGCCGGTATATCGGCAATGAATTCTCCGACCAGATCAAGAAATCTCGCAAGAGAGAATCTCTTCGGTTTCCTGATGCCGCAGGAAACCGCCATAAACGTAAATCTCATATCCTTGTGGCGATAGATACCTCCGGTTCCGTATCGATGCCGGAATATCGCGAGTTCTTTGGCCAGCTTAAGACCATGAAGGATGTTACCTTCCATGTAGTAGAATGTGATGCTCAGATTCAGTTCGAGTATGACTTCAATGGAACTATCCGGGAAACTCTGCATGGTGGAGGTGGAACCAGTTTCTATCCGCCCATCAAGATGTATCTGGATAACCGTAGGAAGTATGAAGGCATCGTGTATTTTACCGATGGTGAATGTGATATCCCGAGTATTACTCCGAAAGAAACCCTGTGGGTTATCTCGTCAAGAGGCGACCATGACCGACAGAAGTATAAGAGAAACGGAGCATCCGTAGTATTTATTCCTCCTAAAAATGCAGATAGCAGTATTTGATTATTTCGATGGCTCGATAAAAATCTTCACGCTTTCGAAGAAGATCGAGAAACTAATGAAGGAAGATGAAGACTTCAATCTTTCAGAATATATGGAAATGCTGCCGGGATACAGTTCATACTGTTATTACATGGCGGCGGAAAACATCAAGCTCAAGTTCGGTGACCAGAGTGATTTCGAAGAATTTAAAGACGAAGAAGATGATTGACGTAAAGGTAGGAGACAGGATCAGGATTATCCGCCTTGATGACCCGTATGCTCTTGATAGCTACAATGGTCGAGAAGGCGTTGTTCGTAACATTGACAGTTTAGGTCAGCTCCATGGCTCCTGGGGTGGATTGGCTGTTATTCCAGAGGAAGATGAATTTGAAGTACTGTAATGAAAGACATTATCAGACAATTACAAGAATACCAGATTGATGCAATCGATAAAGGTATTGAATACGACCTTAAAACTTGCGTTGATGCAAATAACAATCTCAGCGTAAAGGTGTCAATGTGCTATACGTCAACTGTTTCTTCCGTCTAAATGAGGACGTTCAATACTACTTTCAGTAATGAGAAAAGCGACAAGTCCAATAAGATGATTATGGGACGCATCAAGAAATTCATCAAAGATATTGATAATAACGAAGAAGAATAATTATGGCAAAAGAAGTTATCCCGATGAAGCGAGTCAAGGAACTCCTCAATCATACTATCGACAATAATCTCAAGCTCGAAGAGAAAGGAATCACGCCTATCGCCGTCAGTTTCGAGGGCGAAGCAGGAACCGGAAAGACTTCCGTTGTCCGTCAGGTTGCCAGCGAGCGTGGAATGAACTTCGTCAAGCTCAATTTCGCACAGATTGATGAAGCCGGTGACCTGGTTGGCTATCCGATGAAGGAATACGAATGTCAGGCGGCGAAGCAGGTTGTCGGAGAGGACGGAAAGCCGAAGATGCAGGTTCTTCCCGGAACTGTCTGGCTCAACGAGAAGCAGCTCGAGCAGCCGATGAAGGGAATGGCGTATCGTCAGACCGGCAAGACCCGGATGGGTTATGCGAAGCCTGCGTGGGTCCCTGAATATAATCAGAACGGTACTCTCGTTCTGTTTGATGATTATAACCGGGCTAATCAGGCGATTCTGAAGGCTGCGATGGATTTGATTCTGGAGCAGAAGTATATCTCCTGGTCTTTCCCGAAACATACTACCATCGTCATTACCCAGAATCCGGACAATGGTTCCTACAATGTGGAGTCTCAGGATGAGGCACAGTCTGGTAGATATCTGGATTTCAAGTCCGCGTTCGATATCGACGCTTGGGCGCAGTGGGCAGAGAACTCCGAGCTCGATGGTCGATGCATCAATTTCGTCCTGAACTATTCCAAAGAGCTGTTCGATTCCGATGCGGAAGGTAACCATATCTGCAATCCTCGCTCCTTCGTCATGTTCGCCAATATGATTTCTGGCGTGAAGGACTGGGAAGTCCCGGAGAATCTCGAGTTCATCCAGCTCATCGCGAAGGGCTGCTTCAAGGACGAAGGTGGTCGGTTCAATAAGATTTTCGCATCGTTCATTCGTAACAAGATGCACCTGCTCATTCAGCCGAAGGAAGTGCTTCTCGGTAAGTGGGATGATGTCAGGAAGAAGCTGGAGGAAACGGTATACGATGCGAATGGTCAGTTCCGTCCCGACCTTGCATCCCTTATTGAGCGGAGATTCGTGAACTATGTATCCCTGTGGCTCGAGTCTGACAAGGATACTCCCATCAACAAGGTGAAGGAGCGTATCCTTGACTTCATTGATGCCCCTCGTCCCGTATTCAACCAGGATCTGATGATTCACATGGTGAAGAATATCATCGCTGACCATAAGCGTCAGACCAGCAAGCTCATGTATGAGCCGAAGATTGCCCGGCTCGCTGTTTAAAACCAAAAGATATGAACGCAGTAATTCACACTTACGACGAAGTATATACTTGTAACATCACGCTTTATAGCGATGGGAATTGCAAGAAGCGGGATTTGGTGATGTATCATTACCGTGATGTCATCAACAAGATGGCTTGCATCAATCTCAGTTGTGGCAATCTGCCCACCGAATTGTTTTGCGAGACTTCCAACACTTCTTTCGCTCCTGGTTCTTCCCTGTATGTCGCCAGTGAATGCAAGACCGGTAGAGATACTTTCCGCAACTCCGGGTACTCCATCACAAGGAGCCCGGAGAAGGCGGATGCCATCGTTGTTCCGGATGTCAGAGCTGAATACTATTATTGCCATAGTTGCAATATGGTTGGATACAATTCCGGCAACAAGTATCTGTATCTCATTAACATTGAAAAGCCTGGGTATCTAATTACTCAGCTTACCGATGAGGACTTGAACCATGTCAGGAAGTTTCTTGCAAACGAGAATATCGAAGCTGACGATATTCAGCGTGCCAAGATTGATGTCTGGTTCCTTCCGAAATGCGACGAGCTGAAAGATGTGTTGCAGGGAAAGAAGCTCCAGAATATTCCGTACATCCAAGAAAGCAAGGTTCCTATCAAGGCTTCTACGCAGTTCACTCCGGAGACGCTCGTGTTCTGGGAGAATATTGATGACAAGAATCTCCTGGTCAGAACCATCTGCACAAGCGACTGGATGGACTATCCTGTAACCCTGCTCACATTCCTGACCTGCTTCAAGAAGGAGACCAATTGGTATAACTATGCCAATGGTGACTTCCGCAGGATTCTGAAGTCCATCGGATATGAGAGCTATTATGATCCGAGATATAATCTTGATGATGACAGGTCTATCACTCCGAAGGATTATGAGATGCTTCAGTCGTATATCCTCTACAAACTCGGTCTCGAGGCAACGGGCGGCTTTGTATCCGCCACACAGTTCGAGAAGATTGTACCTGATGCGCTTCAGAAATTCATGAGACGCGCCGTTGCGTTGAAGCCACTGGATATTCCGGTCAGGATGAAGCTCGGGCAGATCGCCAATCTTACCGGAGCATAAAGTACAGAAAGTCCTTGCAGCTTTATAACATTTTTGTTACATTTGCTGAGGACCAATCCATTAACAGATGAACAAAGGGAAACCACACGATGCGAATCGGAGAAAGGCAGCATATTTCTTTCTTTTATCGCTATTCATGTTAATTTCTTAGTCAAGTGTGTTCTACCTGCCTTGGTTTCCCTTTTCTTTTAAACACTAAATTATGAAATCACTGAAAGATTATTCCCTTAATCTCCCGGAGCAGGAGTATCATGACCTTCCGTATTGGTCGTATTCTACGATTGCGAAATATGCAAGGAATGGTTTCTCTGCCATTGCCACGCTGCATGACAAGATGAAGCCTACCCCCGAGATGGAATTCGGTTCACTTTTCGACAGCTTCATCACGAAGGGCAAGCAGACCCTGAACGATTATGCCGTGGCTGATTTCTCCGTTCCACCCGCAGAGAAGGGCGTTCTGGATTATCTGGCAACCACGTCAACGATTTCTCATTTTGATGAGATCGAGATACAGGACGTTCTCAATGCTGCGGAGACTGTCGGCTATCAGTCAAAATGGAAGCCGCAGACGAGATACGAGAAGATTTCCAATTACTCCGAGTATTACGATACGCTCAAGTCCGGGAAGAAGCTCGTCTCGAAGGCTGACTGGGACGATGCGATGGAGATGTACAAGGTTTTCCGCGAGGACCCGTACCTGAAGACCATTTTCTGCACGAAGAGCACAAAGGATATCGAATATATTTACCAGGCTCAGTTCGTAGTAGATTACGATACACAGTTCCACGGCGCAGTCAAGGTGAAGTGTATGTTCGACCTGCTGATTGTCGACCATAAGAACAAGACTATCCAGCCTGTTGACCTGAAGACCAGCTCGATGCCCGCCTATGACTTCGCGGAGCATTTCGTGAAGATGCGATACGACATCCAGGCGGACGAGTATGTGGACGTCCTCCGCCTCGTGATTGACAAAATTCCCGAGTATCAGGACTATACAATCCTCCCGTATCTCTACACGGATATCTCTCGGACGGATATGGTTCCGGTCACTTACGAGTACGATACGACGACGGGACTGTCTTTCACCAAGGGGGAGAAGACGTACACCTATAAGAGATGGAATGAGTTGCTGGATGAGATCCTGGAATACGAGGAGTCGCATGCCGTCGCTCCGTCCCATATCTCCGTGAAAGGTCCGAATGATTTGATTGAAATCCTGAGCAGATAAGATGGAGAGAAAGACCGTTCCGCTCCGTTTCTGCAAGTCGAGGGTGCCTCTGGTCACCTTCTGGCTTGCGGGAGAGGAGCATTATGCAATCATCGACACCGGCTCTGAAACCACGATGCTCAGCAATCAGCTTGAAGAGCACTTGAGGACAAGGGAAATCGAAGGCAACGGAGCGCTGGTGGCGATGAATGGGAGAAATGAATATAGCAAAATCACGCAGGGTGTCTGCCGTGCGACGCTTGAAACGAAAGATGGAGAGCAGGTTGAAGTCGTGCTCGGCGGATTAATGTACGACCTAAGCGCTATTTCATCTCATTTCAGACATAAGAATGACCAGTATATTCCAATTGCCGCCATTATCGGTGGAGAATTTCTGAAGCATTACAACGCAAAGATCGATTACAAGAAGAAAACTTTAACCATAGATGAAATGGCGTGACAAGAACTTCGGTAAGAGTCCTTTTGATCCTGACTACGACGATAGTTTTGACAAGGACTTTGACTATGAAAGATACTGCGAGGTCTGCGAAGAACGAGAACAAGAAAAACGTGAGAAATAATGGATCACGAAAAGATATACCACTTGTGCTTTGCCGAAACCGCAATCCCGCAGAGTTACCAAAGCCATAATGAACTTCTCCGCAAAGCAGGAGCGTTCATATCACTAAAATATCGCCGTGGCCCTCTTGTAGACTTGCGAGACACCTATCTGGTGTTCTGGTATGAAGAAGGCAAGGTCTGGTGTTCCCGTGTGAATACAAAATTATACGGACTTGACTGGCAATTCTTCAAGGATGGACACGAAATGGTCGAGTGCAAGGACTGGGAGGAACTGACCGGGAAACTGAAAGAATTTAACGAGAAAGGATATTGCTATGACAACTGAAGAAAAAGCGAAAGCCTACGATGAAGCTCTGAAACTTGCAAGGAAAATACATTCTGGCAAAGGGGTTGATGCTGCCGCTGGTTGGTCAACTCTTGAAACTATCTTCCCGCAACTTCGCGAGAGCGAGGACGAGAGAGTAATTAGGACGCTATACTATTTAGTCAGAGACCATGACTGGTTAAACGGCGCGACGAAGGGAGAAGCCCTTGCCTACCTCGAAAAGCAGAAAGAGCAGAAGCATCCCAATGGGTGTTTTACTTGTGATGAATACAAGAAAGGTTATGAGGAAGGCAGGCGGAATGGATTTACCGCAGGATACAACAAGGCTATGAAAGAAGTTGAGCAGAAAGAGCAGAAGCCTTGGAAGGTCGGAGCAAACGCATACTTTACCCCAGAGCAGAAGCCCGCTTGGAGCGAGGAGGATGAAAAGATGATTGATACAATTGTTTCTGTTCTTGGCCAATATATAGACTATAAGGCAGTATCTGGTACTGGTACTGGATATGCAACACCAAGATATAGCAAAGAAATTGATTGGCTCAAATCCCTCCGTCCTTCTTGGAAACCATCCGGGGAGCAGATGAGGATGCTGAAGTGTACGATTGATTACTACGACTCGCATGCGCCGAAAGAACTTGTATCGCTCTACGAACAACTCCTAAAGTTATAGCCTATGAAATACATTGACGCAGAAAAACTGATTGCCGAGATAGAAAGCCTATATGACAATATGCTTAAACGCATAAAGATAGGTGAGGGTAATTCCGACTATTGGGCTGGTAAAGCAGATGCATATAGGAATGTAATAGATACCATTACCTCTCTCCAACAGGAGCAGCCGGATTTCCCGCCGATTAATCCTGACGACGCGATGAAAGAACTTGACGAGAAGATTGCTCTTGTCAAGAAAAACGGCTCTTGGGACGGGGTAGATGTGGACAAGTTCATGGACGATGTGAGAGGGAGAGAGCCGGAAAAGTCGACGGAACTGGACGAGTTGATGAAAGAAGCCCAACGGTACTACTCCGACAACTTTGACTATATATCCAGCGACCAGCCAACTCTTTCCATCCTTACTAACATCGCCCGCCACTTTGCTGAATGGGGCTATCTCCGAGCCGCCGAGAAGTACAACGAGATTGAATACAATAGGCAAAGAGCGGAGGATAGTGTTCCTGATGACCTTGAAGAAGCGGCTATGAATTACATCGCACCAATTGAAAATGAGGACGGACTGAAGGTTATCAACTTCTCTGGGCAAGACATCAAAGATGCCTTCATCGCCGGAGCGGAATGGCAATATCAAAAGGACCGTAGAAAATTTGCTCAAATAAAAGCAAAGACTTGGAGCGAAGGATTTGATGCTTGCAAGGAGCAGATGATGAAGGACGGAAATGTAATCTTAGCCGAGGAAGACTTTGATGCAGAAAAGGAAAAGTCGATGGAGCGGGGTTACAATCTATGCAAAGAGCAGATGATGAAGGGGGCGATTCATTATGTTGTTCAAGACGATTTGGACCCTCACGGGGTGTCGTATAATATTCCTTTCATCCGTATAGGTACAATCGCACTTAAACCAAAAGGTATTGGAGTAGGCGACAAGGTTCGCATCATCATCATAAAGGAGGAGAAAAATGGACAATCCGATTAACTATTGGTATCAGAAGTACATCGCCATCAAAGCCAAGATGGATGAAATGATGAAAGGGGCGGTGGAAGGAGAAATCTCCAAGGATAACCGAGGCAATAATGTTCTCCGGGTGGGATTGCTTAACAATGGTTTTGAGACCGGCGACAAAGTTCGTATTATCATCGTAAAGGAGAACTGATATGGAAAGTGCATTAATTTTTGGAGTTATTGGTTTTATGTTTTCAGTAATTGGAATATTTCTCGGCATAGTTGCTTTGGTCAACATAAAGGAAATAGAATCCAAACTAAATAAAAACCTATAAAATTTGATAAGAACTTATAGATTTTCGGCCCTAATTAAATGAGATATGACACGGAAAGAAAAATACGAAATGACACCGCAAAGGAAGAAAATTCTTATTGCCAAGATCGCCGCATCGGAGTGGTGTCACTGCTACAAATGTGACGGAATCGTCAATGAAACGGGGCTGAAATGCAACAAGGATGAACAAGCGACCTGTTGCAAATGGCGTGACGGATATAGGACTGCGCTACTTGCGTTAGACAAATGTTAGACTGAACGAGATATGAAAGACGTAGTATTGATTGTTGTTGTATTCTTGTGTATTGCAGGAATCATATTCAATTTACCCAGTGCTTTGTTTAGACGCTGTAAACACCCAGAGAGGTGGGCAACATTTGTACGAAATATCTATGGTGATGAGATTAACTTCGTAAACGGAAGAAGCGAGTGGAAGGCAAAGTGGTGGCCGTTTAGACTGATTCATCAATATTTGTGGAAAGATAACTCATAGACTTTCGGCTCAAACTGACTGACTTATGATACCAGACAAATTATATATTTCGCAACTTATCTATGGAACGTGGCAGTATCAGACTCCAGACCCAGACGATGAAACCCAAGTCGAATATATACGCAAGGACGCGCTGATGGAATGGATTCAAGAAGTAAGGGCTATTCCGCACGAAAATGCGATAACAAGAGACCTTGCATTTCAGGAAGTTGTAAACAAACTCAACTCAATGTAATATGAAATTCGGAGAACTGAAAAATTTGAATTATCCAGAACATCTGAAAGTTGAAGATGTACTCGCGGACTTGTTCTACAAAGGACATGTGAACTTCTTGAGCGCTGCGGTGGCATATGCCAATGCGCTTGAGAAAGATAGGCACGACAAGGAAAGCCTATTCAACGAGGCGGCTTGTGTCATTACAATGGCATTGAGCGATAATTGGAAGGGCAAGCACAAGGAGTCGCTTATCAAGCGAGCAATCCACATCCTTAACCTTAACAAGACCTTTCCGTCAAATATCTACAACAAACAATACGGATATACAGATGAGGACAAAAAGGAGTGGGACGAGTTTATGAAAATGCACTACGATTATCTGGAGGATAAGAAATGAAGCCATTCAGGATACTATTTGCAAAAGCGGTATTTCTATCACTCGGCTATATACTTCTTGTTACCGGGGTATTTGTCGCCATAGAGAAATTAGCCGGAATGGACATAACTCTTGAAGGCGTAACGTTAATGATTGCGACCTCAGCGATACTATTACACTTCATGGATAAAGAAATACAAGAACACAGAAAGGAGGAAGAAGATGAAAGATAAAATCATCCGGCTATTAAAAGCCATCGGAATTGCATTGATATGTTTCGGTGTATTATTCCTGTTCATCTTTGGGTTCGTCAAGTACACCGAGATTGCAGCCGCAGTATTGATGGCCTTGATTTTCATCTTCGTTGTTTGGAGAATTTATAAAGACGCGGATTTCCTATGAAAGATTACCGATGTAAAGACTGCGAATGGTGGTACGGATTCGCCTGCACCTACACATACAAGCACGTAGGAGATTTAGCCAAGAAATGCAAACATTTTAAGTTAAAGAAATATGAAATTGACAAAGGCTGACTACATGCGCTTATCGAAGGAGCGGCTTGCGGAACTGCTGGCTGAAATGGATAGTCATCCGATTGAACCAGTCGTGATTCCACAACAGCCGACAACACCACCCAATGAACCGTGGAGAAATCCATATAACCCGTACCCGTTTGGTCCAGTTATCACTTATGCCAATTCTCCGAACACCAACGAGACGGAGGGAAATCCTAATCTACACGCATATCAGGAGGTAAAGAAATGAAAGCACAAAAAGTTGTAAAAGTATTGTGGAAAGACTCAATGTCCGATAACGGAAGATGGACTTATCCAGAGGATATGGAACACGGGATTACCGATTGCATCACCTATGGTTGGCTCGTCGAGGAAAATGAAACCTATATCGCGGTAGCGCAGACTCGCGGGATTGAACCGGAGCAATATTGCCATATCATCAGCATACCTCGTTGTAGCATTGTTGATATGATGACAATAGACCCAAATCCAGAACTCGCAGTAAATCCCATTGCTGGTGAAGCATATTATGTTAAGGCAGAAAATATCACATAAGATATGATAGAAGAGAGAATTAGTCGTTTTTATGTTGTTAAGTGCAAGAACAAGCGATGTGATATGGTAAGTTCTTTTAGAACAAGAGAAGAGGCAGAGAATGCTTATGAAAAGTATTGGAAGCCAAGAAACGGACTTTGCACTTTATGCTACGAAAAATCACATAAAAAAGCGGAGTGGAAATGAACGAACTCGGGAACACTCCCGCCGACAAGAACCACAAGCCAAGCGGGATTATATCGGAAGAATACCCAGAAAAAGTAACGGTCGCCTATCTTCAAGGCTATGAACAAGCCGAGAAAGACCTTGCGCTGACCTGGAAGGATATCAAAATAATAGTAAAAATCCTCGCAGATTCTGATTGGTATGACTTTGAACTCAACGGCAAGTTATGGAGCAAGGAGTTCTACGAGGAAGTGCTTACAAGGTTCAAGCAAATCAAGGAGAACTGAATATGAAAAATAGAACAATCGTTATCAATCCTGGTGATAGGTTTGGTAAACTTACCGTGGTAAAAGAACTTCCAACAAGAAGAAGACCGCCAAGAACATACGATAGAATGTTTCTTTGCTCTTGCGATTGCGGAAACGAAGCAATAGTAGCGATGTCTGGATTAAGAGGCGGAAGCACCAAGTCATGTGGATGTTTGAAAAAAGAAGGCGGCAAAATTAAAAACGACGACAACGGAAACCCGGACACAAGATTGAAAAGAATTTGGTATGGCATGAAAACAAGATGTAAGGGTCGCAGAGAAAAAGAGTTTAGAAATTACGCATCGCGCAATATCAAGGTTTGTGACGAGTGGGCAAATGACTTTAATGTATTTAAGAATTGGGCATTATCACATGGGTATTCTCCATTATTGACTATTGATAGAATAGACGGGAATAAGGGATATTCACCAGAAAATTGTAGATGGGCCACCGTCAAACAACAAATGAACAATGTGAAATACAATGTTGTTCTCAAAAGGGGAGACGAGTCGCATACTATTGCGGAGTGGAGTGAAATACTCGGAATTAAAGCACACAACCTATACCAAAGAAAACGCAAAGGTTGGGATGACGAAAGAATCTTAAATACACCAGTAAAAACAAAGAAATGAAAGCACGAAAAATCAAAGCGACCTTCGAGATTCGCTTGGACTCTCCAAACGCGGGTGTGTGCTTCTACATCGGCGGAAAGAAATCGGAATGGAACGCCCTAACCGCAAAGGAACAAGTCAAGATGCTAAACGCATGGGCAGGTATGTATGAACTATTTTATCGCTTCTTGAAAGATGAGGACTAACTACCTACTCTGCCCTGGCGACGCTTGTCCGCTACGGTTTACCTGTATGCGCTGGCAGAAGTGGCTCAGTAACGATGATGATGAATCCGATGAGATGGATCCGGATTATCATGACGGAGAATGTAAAAGATTTTTAGCAAAAGAATACTACGGAGGATAGGATGAAAACGGAATTGGTCAACAAGCTTACCTGGGAGGATATCCAGGAAATCGACAAGGCAATTTACGAGCTGGAAGAATCGGATTATCATGGCTATGAGGAATATTACTCTGAAGTCATCCGCAGATTACATATAAAGTACAAAACGCTTCCTGCTTGTCGCGACAGATACAAGGAAATTCTTCCGATAGCCGAGCATATCGTCGGAGAGAAGAACAGGAAGGAACGTACATTCGAGCTGACTGTTCTCCGTTGCATGGTGGCGAACAAACTCCGCGAAGAGGGATATACAATATCGGATATTGGCAGGGTGATGAGATACGACCATTCTACGGTCAGTTTCTATTTGTCCAAGAAAGCGGATTTCTTCGCGCTTCCGCTGATGTACGAGCGAGAAGTGAGATGGTTCAATGCATTTGATGCGGCGCTGAAAAATGGTGGAGATTGAAGATACCAATCAGTCCATGTACACCATCATGCGCGACATGGATCTGAACACGAAACTGATTGTTCCCATCGAGAACTGGGCGCTGGCAAGGAACTATGCCTGCCAGCTCGAGTGTGATTTCGATGTAAAGTTCTTTGTCAGAAGGATGCGAACGGACCATACCAAGAAGAATTTCATCCTCATTGAGCGGGTCCGTTGACAAAATCTATAACGGTTCTATTTGCCAAATCTACGGCTTGCTGATTGAATTTGACATATATGAGGGTAGTCCTATTTCCCGAAGAATGACCGAGCGCCTGTGAGATGACATCCAACGGGACACCCGCTTCATAGGCGAAGGTGGCCCAGCAATGGCGTGCGTAGTATGTGGAGATTCCCGGAATGACGGGCCTGACGGTTTTTATTAGTCGTGGTGTACCGAACAGGTCCTCCGGGTCTGGGACCATCTCCACCACTTCCTCGCCTATCATCTTCAGGTGGTCGTTCATTTCGTGGGCGAAGCTTTTATAATGCATGCATCCATCCATCGCCCTGAGGAGATAGTTCCTGCCCTTGTATCTTTTCAGGAGTTCCTCGGCT